>Ga0209117_1000006_pt1 | contig 254267 bp, 204 predicted proteins | sample BlaSpr_A8_OM2_M2_FD_187978 | JGI IMG/M metagenome (GOLD analysis project Ga0209117, IMG submission 187978) | Forest soil microbial communities from Thunder Bay, Ontario, Canada - Black Spruce, Ontario site 2_A8_OM2_M2 (SPAdes) (version 2) | ecosystem: Environmental > Terrestrial > Soil >... | reverse complement strand
GCCCCACGACCGAAGCAGCGCGCCGTACTACTGGTTAAGCGAGAAAATGACGTCGATCGTGGTATCGACCTCCACCGGTTCGCCGTTGAGCAGCGTCGGCTTGTACCTCCATTGCTGCACGGCGTCCATCGCGGCGCGGACCAGCAAAGGATGTCCGGAGATGACTTCCAAAGACTCCACCGAACCGGACTTGGAGATGATGGCGTGCAAACGCACGGTGCCGGAGATGCGCGTCTGACGCGCGAGCGGCGGATAAACCGGCTGCACCTTGTTTACGAGCAACGCGGCCTGCACGCTACCTCCCTGGCGAATGCGGCCTTGTGCCGGCTTCGGCGGGGGTGGTGCACCCATGCCGCCAATTACACCGCCAATTACGCCGCCCATCGAACCTCCGGCGACGCCTCCCGGAACACCGCCCTGCATTCCGGCGTTTACGTCGGGCGCATCTTCCTTGATGATCTTGATGTCTTTAGGAATCATCTTCGGCTGCACGAGTTTGCCGGCGTCCATCAAGTGCTTTTGCGGCTTGATGTGCACCACCTGCGTCTGCACCGGTGGCGGTGGAGGTGGCGGCGGTGGCGGCGGTGCAACGAGCAGAGTCGCCATCAACGTCTTCGGCAGCGCTTCCGTGTAGATCAAAGGAATAAGGATCAAAATGGCCAGGAAGATCGACTGCGCAATCATGGACACCACTACCGTCCATGGCTTGTTGGTCTTCTTCGGGTTCGGACTCGAGATCACCATATCTTCAAACATGGGTGACTACCTCCTCCCGGCAGGAGCGAGACGCGCGGGTACGCTTTCGCTGCTGCGGGTTTTGTTGCCGGCTGCGGGTCCGGGACCTGCCACCGCTCCCCGGCCGCGCCAACGATTCCAGGCGACCACAAGCGGTGCAGCAATGCCAAAACTGGAGTACGTTCCTACCACAATCCCCACCACCAGGGCAAAGGAGAAAGCGCGAAGCACCTGGCCGCCCATCAGGAACAGGACGAGCACGGTAAGGAAAGTCAGGCCACTGGTCAAGATCGTTCGCGACAAAGTTTGATTGATGGACTTGTTCACCACGTCGGCGAACGACTCGCGGCGCAGCAGCCGGTTATTCTCACGGATGCGGTCGAAAATGACGATGGTATCGTTCATCGAATATCCGACGAGTGTGAGAAGCGCCGCAATTACAGTCAGCGAAATCTCAAAACGCAGCAACGAAAAAAAGCCCAGGGTAATTAACACGTCGTGAAAAACGGCAAGGACAGCGGCGGCCCCGTAAACCCACTCGAATCGGAAGGCAATATATACCAGCATGCCCGCCAAAGCATAGAGGGTAACGAATATGGCCTGCCGGCGAAGCTCGCCGCCGACCTTCGGGCCGACGATCTCCACGTTGCGAATGGCGAAGCTGCCCAGCGCATCGTTGCTTTTCAGCGTGGCCAACACGGCGGGGGTCACACCGTCGACGGAGGAAAGCTCGTCGAAGTTTGTGAGTACACCGCCTTTTTGATCGTCGCGATAAGCCAAGATTTTCTTGGCTAACTGCTGGTAACGGTCGCCGGCATTAACAGAGAGGTGCAGGGGATCATTGGCGTTCAAGAGAGCGGCAAGAGAAGAAGGAGTGGCGGCGTTAAAATCCGGCTTGTTTTTGTCTTTGACCCCGTAGATGGCATTGAGCGCGGTAAGTACCTGGGACCTGGCGGTGTCGAGCGCCTCGTCGCCTTGGCCTTTTTGCTCGACGAAGATTAGGACTTCATTGGACTTCCCGGAAGCGAGTGCGCCGCTGCTGATGCTCTGAATTTCGCTGTTGCCTAGTCCCCGCGAGGTCAGCCCTTTGCGGATCTGGTCGATGTCCGGAGGCTGCGCAAAACGGACATCAATATTGGTGCCGCCCTTAAAGTCGATGCCGTATCGAAGGCCGTGATTGAGGAAGATGGAAATCCAGCCGGCGAGAAGAAGAATTCCGCTGAGGGCGTAGAAATACTTCGCTTTACCCATCCAGTCGATGTTGGGCTCTTTGAAGAACTCGATCATGCCACACTTACTTCCCTTCTTTAGACTCCAGTGGGCGTCCCTTTGTTCCCGCAACCGCGACCGTCCAAATTTAGGTGAACGGAGGGGCCCAAGGTACCCGCTCATGGCAAAAGCCGTAGCAGTTCTAGTACGAAATCAGATGCTGAGTTCCGCCTGGCGATCCATTTTCGTCAGGTGATATTCGAAAATCGTTCTGGAAACGTAGATGGCTGTGAAAACGTTGGCGATCAAACCTATGATCAACGTGATCGCAAATCCGCGGATAGGTCCGGTGCCAAACAGGAACAGGAAGACAGCGGACACGACCGTGGTAACGTGCGTGTCGATGATGGTCAAAAACGCCTTGTCGAAGCCAGCCTGGACGGCGGATGCGGGCGATTTGCCGTTGCGCAATTCCTCGCGGATGCGCTCGAACACCAGGACGTTGGAATCCACACCCATGCCGATCGTCAGAATGACCCCAGCGATCCCAGGTAGCGTCAGAACAGCGCCAAAAGCCGCAAGCACAGCCAGCAGAATGACCAAGTTCAGGATTAAGGCGAGCACAGCGTTGCCGCCGGACAGGCGGTAATAAAACAACATAAAAATCATAACGACAAGCAGGCTAAGAATCGAAGCTTGCACGCCGTGGCGGATGGAGTCCGCGCCCAGGGACGGGCCGACGGTGCGCTCTTCAAGGTATTTGATGGAAGCCGGAAGGGCGCCAGCGCGCAGCACGAGCGCAAGGTCGTGCGCCGATTCCTGGCTGAAGTTGCCTTCAATGAAGCCGGAATCGTCGATACGGCTATTAATGACCGGTGCGGAGTAAACGCGGTGCTCAAGCACGATTGCCATCTGCCGGTGGACATTCTGCTCCGTGAAGGGACCAAACCGGCGAGCACCTTCCGCAGACAGTGAAAAGTTGACTTGCCATTGCCCGGGATTGTTGGTGTTGCGGTTTTCGGTGGCGCTGCGCAGGTCGCGGCCGGTGACAACCGGCGTGCGGCTGAGCACGTACCAAACTTCTCCGGTGTCCGCCCCAGGGTTCCGGCTCTCCGAGCGGCCCGGAACAAGTTCGGTTCCTGGAGGCAGAACGCCGCCGTGCGCCGCGAGTGCCGCAGCCTGTGAAGGATAAGGACTCGGATCTTCTACTAATCTCAATTCGAGTTGGCCGCCAGCCTGAATGACCGCCTTCGCGCGCGACGGATCGCCTTCCCCAGGAAGCTGCACGAGGATCTCGTTGTCCTTGCGGCCGTGGCGCTGAATGGTCGGCTCGGTAAGGCCCAGTGCATTGATGCGCCGCTCGATGGTTTCGAGCGACTGTGTCATTGTCTGTTCTTGAATGGCGGCAACCGCGCTAGGGCGAAGCGACAACGTATAGCTGGAGGGTTCGCCCGCGGTCGGCGCCATGTCCCAGACATTCTGTAGCTGCGAAGCTACCAAGTCGCGAAACTCGGACAACTGGTCGGAAGGTACATTGCGGACAACGATGTGCGTATCATCGACGCGGCGAACTTCATCGTAGCGAATATTTTTCGCGCGCAACTGGTTCGTCAGCCGATCGACCGTCTGATCCGTCTCCTGGGCGATGGCTTCCTGCACCTGCACCTGCAAAATCAAGTGTGTGCCGCCCTGCAGGTCCAGCCCTAGCTTGATCTGGTGCGCGAAATTCGATTTCAGGTCCGCCGCCGAGGTCGGAAACGTCGGCAGGCCCAACAGGCCATAGATGCACCCGAGTATGACGAGAGCGATAAAAACAGCTTTCCACTTCAAATTAGGATTCATAGTCAGAAATTGCTGCGCGTCATCGGAAGGCCAGTGGGCTTATTTCGCATCTTCCGATGCCTCCACCTGCGTGATTGCCGAACGCGCGACGCGGATTTTTACCGGAGACGAACCTGTATCGGCGATTTTCAGGATGACCGTATCGCCGTCAATGCCGTTAATAACTCCATAGATGCCGCCGTTGGTAATCACTTTGTCGCCCGCCTTCAGCGCCGACAGCATCGCCTGCAGCTTCTTCCGCTGTCTCTGCTGCGGAAGAATGAGCATCACGTAGAAGATACCCATTACGATGACCATCATCACCAGCGGGCTGCCCAGCGCCGCGCCCAAACCGCTCGGCACCTGCAATGTCATTATGGCGAACATGTTTCCTGCCTGACTTCCTTTCGTTTCCTGCTTCGCAGTGCACGTCGCGGGAGATAGCAACAGCCTGCCGCGGGTATTACCCGCTTCCACAAACCCTACGCGCTCTCTTCTGGTGGTGCCGTGCGGACGGCCCGCGCGCCCTTCGGACCCGGAACAGCCTCACCCTCAGGCTGGACCCTCCGCGTAGCGCGCGTGCATCGCAGATGAGAATTTCGCTAGGTTCCCAAACCCGATAGCCTCGCGGATTTGCCGCATGATGTCAAGGTAAAAGTGGACGTTGTGGTGGGTCGCCAAAATCGCCCCTGTGATTTCTCCCGCTGCAAAAAGATGCCTCAGATACGCGCGCGTGTAGCGCCGGCAAACCGAGCACGAGCACTGCGCATCGATCGGCCGCTGGTCCTGGGCATATCGCGCGTTCTTGATCAGAACGCGGCCTTCGCTTGTGTAGAGGCACGCATGTCGCGCCGCGCGCGTCGGCAGCACGCAATCCATCATGTCAATGCCCAGCGCCACGTAGTCGGCCAATTGCTCAGGCCGGCCCACACCCATTAGATACCGCGGACGATCTCCAGGAAGCAGAAAAGTTACCTCGCCGGCCATTTCACAGGTCAGCGCATGCGGCTCGCCGACCGCCAGCCCGCCCACGGCATAGCCCGGAAAATCTAGCTCGAGGAGTTGGCGCGCGCTCGTGCGCCGCAAATCCGCGAACGTCGCCCCCTGTACGATGCCGAACTGCCACTGCGCCAGCTCGCCGTTGCGTTGCGCGTACTCCAAAAAATGGGCCCGCGCGCGTTGCGCCCACTCTGTCGTGCGTCTAACAGCCGCTTCGGCCACATCGCGCGGCGCCGGAGTCTCAATGCATTCGTCCAGCACCATCGCGATGTCCGACCCCAGCGCGAGCTGCACCTCCGCGGCTTTTTCCGGCGTGAGCAGATGCTCCGAGCCGTCCAGGTGCGATCGAAATCGCACGCCATCATCCGTGACTTTGCGCAGCTCGGAAAGGCTGAAGACCTGGTAACCGCCCGAATCCGTAAGGATCGCGCGCGGCCAAGACATGAATTGATGCAAGCCACCGAGCTTGCGGATCAGCTCATGCCCCGGCCGCAAAAGTAAATGATAGGTGTTGGCGAGAATGATCGAAGCGCCGAGTTCCTCAAGCGCTTCCTGTGTCAGCCCTTTGACAGTGGCCGCCGTGCCCACTGGCAAAAACACCGGCGTCTCGATAACGCCGTGTGGGGTGTTCAGCTTGCCCCGGCGCGCGGATGTTGGGTCCGTTTTCTCTATTTCAAACGAAAAACTCACCTAGTGAGTGTATCAGGAGAAAATCCACGCCCACCCTACCCGACAGACCACGTAAACGGCCCACACGCTGAATGCAATCGTGAACGCCCTGCTGCCCCTCAACTTCTTGGGATTCGTCGCCGCAAAGCCGATGGCCAGCAGGATCAGCGTCCAAAACGTGAAAATATCGAACGACTTCAGCAGCGCTACAAGCCACTTCGCGGAATCGTCCGACAAGATCGCGGCAAGATTGGTCGCTACAGGATTCTCGAGGTCGACACTACCGTACGGCTTCAAATAGAGCACGAGAATAAAAAGGAGGCTGCTCAGCAGCCCGGTCATGAACGCGTGCGCCGTGATGGCGAACGAGGTGCCATAGCTGGCATTCGCCCCGCCCAGCAGATTGTAAGCTCCCCACATCACCAGGGCGACCACCAGAATCCCGATGATGGGGCCAAGCAGACCAATGGCGTAAGTAAAAGGCGGAGAGAATTTGGCGCCGCCTTCAATCCGCTGTTCTTTCTGCTCGGCACTCATATTCGCGGCCTGCGGGCTTTTCTCCATCTGCTGACTGATGAATTCCCGCCAATTAATGCGCTGGTTGATTGCGAAGCTGACGCCGATGCTGAACAGCGTCAGGAGAACGACCGGAAGTACCCAACTCGGCTTCCTGACAATGTCTTCAAACGTGGCCTTCGGAGAGAAAAACACACCGATGATCCGACCAATAGGACTGATTGCCGGCTGCGATTGCGCATCTGGCGCGGGCAGGGATGTAGTTGTTGCCATCGAGGTTCCTCCACCACAGGAGCGCCGTTACAGGCGCGCGCTTACGCCTTCTACCCTGCATTACGCCGGAACGCCAGAAAAATTTCAGCAGCCGTCAGTAGGGGCGCAGCACGCTGCGCCCCTACTCGGCACGATGTCAAATCCAACGGGAATTGCACTTACCGTAGGCTGGTTCACCCTGAGCATCGAGGGGCATCTTGCCGGCGCGGGTGCCCTGGTCAGCCCAATTTCGCGGTGGGGACTTCAGGCACCGCGGCAAGCAACTCTTTTGTATAAGGATGCGCAGGCTGATGCAGCACTTGCTCCACCGCTCCGCTCTCCACGAACTGGCCGGCGCGCATGACCGCCACGCGCGTGGCCACCTGTGCCACAACCGGCAGACTGTGAGAGATGAAAACATAAGTCAGGCCGAACTCTTGTTGCAGCTCCTGAAGCAAAAGAAGGACCTGTGCGCCCACAGAAACGTCGAGCGCGGAAACCGGCTCGTCCGCAACGATTAGCTTTGGGCGCAGAATGAGCGCGCGAGCGATGCCGATGCGCTGGCGCTGCCCCCCGGAGAATTCGTGAGGATAGCGGGCCAGCGCATCTTCATTGAGTCCGACGCGCTTCAGCGTGACCCCAACACGTTCGCGCCGCTCCGTTCTCGAAAGTCCCGGCTCGTGAATCGCCAGCGGTTCGCCCACGATTTCGCCCACGCGCATCCTCGGGTTCAGCGATGCAAACGGATCCTGAAAAATCATCTGCATCTGCCGGCGCTGCCGCCGCAATTCTTCGCCGCCAAGCGCCAGCAAATTTTGACCGTCGAATTGGATTTCGCCCGCATCCGGCTCAATGAGCCGCAGGAGCATTCGCGCCAGCGTAGTCTTCCCGCAACCGCTTTCTCCGACGACAGCAAAAGTCTCCCCGGATTCAACGGAGAAACTCACGCCGTCCACCGCCATGAAGCGGCTCTGCGCGTCATCACCCTGTAACTCAGGTCCGCTTTTTGGACCTGAGGCCTTTCTCCGTGAGCCATTCCCGAAAAACAAACCTGTAGCGCGAGAATAGCTCTTCCTCAGTTCGCGAGCTTCCAGAAGCGTTCCCATCGTCGGAAATCCTACCGTGTTCCCGCGCCCACGACAGAAGATTTTCGCGGCGTCGCCCTCTTGTTTGTCATCCCGACCGGAGCGACTCGGTTTTTTCTTGCGCACGATTTTTGTGCACCGGGTCGCGTAGCGGAGGGATCGTGGCAACCTTGCTGCCCAACCTCGGTCAATGGCACGAACGCAAAACGTAACGCCTGTCATCCCGAGCATCGCGAGGGATCCGCTTTTCGTCACTTTGTAGCGGCGAGTTCATCTCGCCATCTTGCTTTGCCTAATTTACCGCCCGCTTTCCTGCTTGCCCTGAGCCTCGAATGGAGGCGCGCCCTATGCGTCCCGGATGCCTCTACGGGGCCGCATCCTGCCGTTGATTCTGTTTTATGTAGCGGACGCCGACCGTGGCGGGCTCCGACGCCTTTTGCACAGCCCTTTGTCATTGACAATAACTCCCACAGCGTGGCATATCCTACACTGTGGTATTCATAGGACCACATGCCAAAAAAAGATCAAGGTGAATATCTACGACGATATGCGGCAATCACTGACCGACGCCCTGGCGTACGAGCGCGGCCAAGCGGTGGATTTGCGGGTGACGAAGATTCCGGCCCCGCCTACCGCGCTCAAGCCCGCGGAAATTCGCCGCATCCGCGAAAGCCTGCACGCCAGCCAGGCGGTATTCGCCCACTTCCTCTGCGTCAGCCCAAAAGCCGTACAAAGCTGGGAACAAGGCTCGCGCCGCCCGCAAAGCACCGCCCTACGCCTCCTGACCATCGCCAAGAAGAATCCCGCCGCCCTCCTGAAGGGCTGAGGCCGGCTCTTTTAGGGGTCGGACCTTTAGCTCCGACATAAGCCCGCCACAAGAACGCGCCCCACCGCCTGAGGGCGTCTTACGGCTGTTCTTTCCCCGCCAACCTCGCGCCTCAGAATACACTTTCTGAGTGCCGCCGAGCGTATGTAACCATAACGATACTCAAGACTACAGTATTTGCTTTCGGCGCTTTCACGCGACTGCTAGACTCCAACGCGACGTGAATCCCGCAGAATATATAATTGAACTGAAGAAAAACCTTTCTCACGGTGACGCGACCGAGCACACGCACCGTCCGGCTCTGAAGGCGCTGTTGGAGTCGTATGGCAAAGGAATCATTGCAACGAACGAACCCAAGCGCATCGCTTGTGGTGCTCCTGACTTCAGCGTTACCCGGAAGACGGTACCCCTCGGGCACGTAGAGACAAAGGACGTGGGCACCGATCTTGATGAAATTGAGGGGGGACACGGCCCGCATGGTGAGCAGTTTGAAAGATATATCGCTGCTCTTCCTAGCTGGATTTTGACGGATTATCTTGAGTTCCGATGGTTCGTCAACGGTGAAAAGAGGCTCACCGTTCAACTTGGTTCACTCGATGGAAAAAAGAAAATCAAGACTACTGCAACCGGGGCTGACGAATTATCGCAATTGCTTGGAGCCTTCCTAACAGAACCTACCCTGACCGTTGAAACCGCGAAAGACTTAGCGAAAAGAATGGCAGCGATGACAGGCGTTGTACGTGACCTGATTGCTGCGACATTTCAGCACGGCAGCGCCAATGATCGAAAGCAACTTCACAGTTGGCTGACTGCCTTCCGCGAGGTGCTAATTCCAGACTTGGCTGAAAGCGATTTCGCCGATATGTTCGCCCAGACGCTCGCATACGGTCTTTTTGCAGCCCGCGTTCACAGTTTGGATTCTCCTAAACCACTCACCCGCGAGATGGCTGCATTCAGCCTGCCGAAGACCAATCCGTTCCTACGCAAGCTCTTTGCTGAAATCGCTGGCGTGGACATGCCTGATACGTTCGGCTGGGCAGTGGATGACTTGGTATTGCTGCTCAATCATGCGAATTGGGAAAAGGTTTTAAAGGATTTCGGGAAAGGCAAAGCCAAGCATGATCCCGTAGTGCATTTTTACGAGACATTTCTAGCAGCGTATGATCCTCAAGTCCGTGAGTTGCGTGGTGTCTATTACACGCCAGAACCTGTGGTCAGTTATATCGTACGGTCTTTGGACAATCTGTTAAAAAAGGATTTCGCAAAGGCCAAAGGACTAGCAGATGAAAGACCCTTATCCTCGACCCGGCAGTGGGGACCGCGACGTTTTTGTTCTCCGTCGTTCAAGAGATTTATTCCGGCTTTGCCAATCAGAAAGGTGCATGGGATTCGTACGTCTCTGACCACATCCTAGACCGGATATTCGGCTTTGAACTCCTAATGGCCCCCTACGCCGTGGCGCACCTCAAGCTAGGTATGGAGTTGCAGGAGACTGGTTACAACTTTGAATCTGAGCAGCGTCTTGGGGTGTACCTAACAAATACGCTTGAAGAGGCTGCGAAGAAGAGCGAAGAACTCTTCGCGCAATGGATTTCAGACGAAGCAAATGCCGCCGCAGAAATCAAGCGCACACGTCCGATCCTTGTTGTCCTGGGGAATCCTCCGTACTCAGGGCATTCCGCAAATCGCAGCCGGAATGAGGCTGGGGAACTTACGTTCATTGGTGAGCTAGTTGAGACTTACAAGCGAGTAGACGGTAAGCCACTCAAAGAAAGAAATTCTAAGTGGCTGCAAGACGACTACGTGAAGTTCATCAGGTTCGCTCAGTGGCGCATTGATCGTACTGAAGAGGGAATCCTTGGATTCGTTACAAATCACAGATATTTGTCAAACCCCACTTTTCGCGGAATGCGGCAGAGCTTGATGCAAAGCTTTGGGGAAATCTACATTTACGATCTACACGGAAATTCAAGAAGCAAGCAACGTGCGCCGGATGGAAGCGAAGACGAGAACGTGTTTGACATTCAACAAGGGGTAGCAATCATTCTGGCAGTCAAGAGGCCTAACCAGAATGGGCTTGGCAACGTGCATCATGCAGACTTGTGGGGGTTGCGAGAAGACAAATATCGGGTGCTTGCCGAAAGTGACGTTTCTGGCACCCACTGGCAAACTCTAGCCCCCATCTCACCTGATTACACTTTTACACCGGGTGGCGAAAAGCTTAGGGAAGAGTATTTCGCTGGATGGCTTTTGTCGGATGCAATGCCCGTGAACAGCATTGGAATCGTGACGGCGCGCGACAATTTGACCGTGCACTTCACGGAAAAGGAAGTCTGGGATACCGTGCAGGATTTTATTACGCTTCCCATTGAAGATGCCCGCGCCAAGTACGCACTCGGTGAGGATTCGCAAGACTGGACCGTTGCTGATGCACAGGAAGACCTTCGTAAGACAGGGCCGGTCAAGAAGCGAGTGGTCCCGTTTCTGTACAGACCCTTTGATGTCAGATTCACGTACTACACAGGAAAATCTGGGGGCTTTCACTGCCGCCCACGAAATGCGGTAATGGCGCACATGTTGGCAGGTCCGAACGTCGGGCTTACAACTAGTAGGAACGTTGAGACTGATGAAATTGAGCATTTCTTTTGCTCACGGTACGTGATGGGACACCACGCCGTCTCGCTCAAAGAGGTAAACTTTCTCTATCCGCTTCATCTATACGCTGAGGCAGAGCGCGGCCCGAATAAACCCAATTTATTTGCAGGCAGCCGAACTAATTTCAGCCCAGAGTTCTTAGCAGCGCTCGCAACGAAGTTAGATCGAAAACCGCATGGGCCGGATGGCTTGCCCGAAGGCGTGGCTGGCGAGGATATTTTGGGGTATGCATATGCCGTTTTTTATTCCCCCAGCTATCGGTCACGATACGAAGACTTCCTGCGGAGGGACTTTCCACGCCTTCCACTTACGTCAGACCTTGCACTGTTCTCCGAGCTTGCTCGCAAAGGACGCGAACTCATTTCTATTCACGTCATGGATTCGGCCCGATTGAATGAGTTCGCCACTGATTTCAGCGCAAAAGGAAGCAACAAAGTTGAGGCGATTTCGTACGATCCACACAAGCAGAGAGTTTCGATCAATTCGCAGCAGTACTTTGGCAGCGTCTCTGAAGATGTCTGGGACTTCACAATCGGTGGTTATCAACTGTGCGTCCAGTGGTTGCAAGACCGTAAAGGCCGCAAGCTCACCTACGATGACGTGCAGCACTGGCAGCGCATAGCGGTTGCAATCACAGAGACGATGCGATTGACCAAGGAGATTGACGCGCTAATTCCTAAATGGCCACTGCCCTAGTTATCTCAAACCGAGGCGATCTTTCGTTTCCCACGCGCTTACCCACAAGCCATTCAATTCACAGTCTTTAATTTCTCACTTGACAAATAGTAACGGATGCGGTATTCTTTCTTCTCAAAGCGGAGGAGGACCGCGGAAAGCGAGGTTCTTTGTCCGCCTATTCTGATTGCCCCTTCCGCCAACCGCTCTCCCCCGCACCCTCACCCCCCTCGTCGAATTGCACAATTTTTGTGCAAATAAGTACCTGTAGAATCAACACTTGCAAAAGTGTATCAAAACAAAGGACTTTAACTCCCTTTAGAATGAACACTTGTGAAAAACCCGGGGGGAGGGGGTGCGCTCGGTTGCCCAGCTTAAACCAGCACGCAGCGCGCTGTGTGGCTCGCAGAGGCGCTGCGGAGCGCGGGGACGGCCGCCGTGCATTCGGTCCGGCGAAACCCGCAGCGCGGCTCAAAGGCGCATCCTGGAGGCAGCGCGGTAAGCTGCGGCACTGTGCCCGGAATCGGCGTCAATTTCCTCTTCTCCAGCGACGGAGAAGCCGCCAGCAGCCCTTGCGTATAAGGGTGCCGCGGAGCGCGCAGCACCTCCCCAGCCGGCCCTTCTTCCACGATTCGCCCCGCATACATCACCGCGACGCGGTCCGCCACCTGCGCCACCACACCCAAATCATGCGTAATAAAGACGAGGCCAAGCTTGAGTTCGCGCCGCAAACGATCCAGGAGATCGAGGATCTGCTTCTGCACCGTGACGTCCAAGGCGGTCGTTGGCTCGTCGGCAATCAACAGTCGGGGATGCGCGGCAAGCGCCATGGCGATCATCGCGCGCTGGCGCAGGCCGCCGGAAAGCTGATGCGGAAACTGTTCGGCCCGGGTCTCAGGCTCGGGCACAGACGCGTGGCTCAGAGCTTCGAGGACGCGACGGCGCACTTGGTCCTTAGAGAGGGTTGGCTCGTGAGCGCGAATGGCTTCCTCAACTTGCGCGCCGATGCGCATCACCGGATTCAGAGAAGTCATCGGCTCCTGAAAAACCATGGCGATTTCGCGGCCCCGCACCGCGCGCCATGCTTTTTCGCTCAACTGCGCCAAGTCTCTTTCGTTGGCATCGCCGCGCTCCAGCAGCGCCGCCCCCGCGACACGCGCTCCCGGCGGCAGCAAGCCCATCAAAGCCAGCGCCAGCATCGTCTTGCCGCTGCCCGATTCACCGACAAGCCCGAGGGACTCCGCCGGAGCGAGCTGAAACGAGATGTCGTTCACCGGCCGAATCCAACCGGCGGCGGTAGGCAAGTCCACGGTCAGGTTGCGCACGTCGAGCAGGCTCATGTGAATTATTTTAGATTAGAGCGCCAATGGGGTATTGGCGAGTGAAAATGGACGCGAGTTTCCGATGTGAAGATGATGCCGGCGCTCAGCGCCTCTCGACAGGTATCACGAACTTCAGCGCGGTGTGTGTCGGAGAGAAGCCGACGACTTTCACATCTTTCAGTCCGCATTTGCGGCCGCCGGCAAGGACGTTGTTCTCCGTGATTTGCTTTTGGCCCTTTGGGTAGACGATCCACAATGCCGCCGCGCCTCTCAGGCTCTTCGCTAATTTGGACACGTGCAACAGATCTTTGGAGGAATCAGCGGTGAAAAAAATCCACTCCGTGCCTGCCGCAGCTTTTCCATTGCTCACGTTTTTCGTGCATGAGCGCAGCTCAGCGAGAAAATCAGCATCAAAGTTGCCGATTAAAGAAACCGCGGCATTCGGCTTGATGCCTAATTTTTCCATCCGCGTTTTCGGATGGAGAATTTTCTCGCACCACTTTGCGGCGTTGGCGCCCAGCTCGAATATCGCCGCTCCTTCGGGAACTTCCACGCAAAGCTGTCCATCAGTGGCGGCGGCCGACTTGATGTCGGCAAACGTGAACTTCAATCGCATCGCGCCGTCTTCGCTGCGGAAAATAAGTTCGGAAGTCTCGAGCTGAGCTTTCCCGCGCGCCTTCTGCTTGCCAAACTTCGCTACGCAATTCGCTTCATTGCCCATAAATTCCGATCTTTACAGAATGTAAATTCTCGCGAACCCCGCCATTAGGTACTGCCTACGATAGTAAGCTAGTAGGTTCGATGGCAAGCCCCGCAACCACCCGAGTCGACTGGACGCTCATCTGGGCGCAACGCGGCTTCCGCTATTTTTTCCTCGCCATGTTTGTGTCGCTGTTCGGCAGCGGCATGAATTTCACCGGAGTGAGCTGGTACATCCTTTCTTCCACGCACTCGACAGTAAAAGTAAGCCTGCAAGTCATCGTCGTTACGCTGCCGGGTTTGCTGGTGCCGTTTCTCGGCGGCGTGCTGATTGACAGGCTGGATCGCCGCTATCTCGGTGTTCTCCTGGACTTCGCTCGCGGAGTTGCAGTACTCGCCGCGGCATACATCGCCTGGCGCGGGCACCTGGAGCTTTGGCATCTGTACGCGATGACGCTCATCACCGGAACGGGCTCGGCGATGTATTGGGCCACGGTGAATGCGTTGGTGCAGGAAGTGATTCCGCCAAGTCAGTTCGCAGGCGCGAACGCTGCCGTGCTGATCGGCGTGCAAAGCGGCATGCTGATCGCAGGCGCGTTTGTGGGATTCATTTACGACAGCGCGGGCATCGCGGGGATTTTGGCCATTGATGGCGCCACGTATTTTATCTCCGCATTTTGTTTGTACCAAGTGCGGCGCGGCTACATTTCTCCTCGCGAAAGTCAGCGATACCCGCGCGAATACTCTGAAGCCACCGAGGCAACCGCCGAGGCGTTGGAAACGGGAGAGAATCCCGAAATCGCGGAGGCTGGGCTCTCACTTGCGGTCTATTCTGACCTCAAAGAGGGCTTTGCTTATTTGCGGAAGCAGCCCGTGGTGCGCGCACTGGGCGTGACGCATTCGATCATGATGGCGGGAGTTGTGAGCGCCAACGTTGTGCTCGTGGCGCTGGCGAACGACATCCTGCACGCAGGCGCGCGAGGACTCGGTTTTCTCGAAGCCGGCTGGGCCGCCGGTGCGGTCACCGGAGGACTCATCGCCAGCCAACTGTCGCAGAAGCTGCGGCTCACACTTTACGTTGCGGCAATGGTGGGCTTGGCGACGGGGCACATGGTTGTTCCGTTCGCGTCCTTTCTCATCGGAGCAGTGGCCCTGCAGGCGCTGTTTGGACTTTGCCGCGCGCTTGCGGGCGTGGTGGCGCAATCTTCGATAATGTCCATCGTGCCGCGTCATTTCATGGGACGCACGCAGTCCGCGATGGCCGTCTTGACGACCATTCTGCAACTTCTCATGAGCTTTTCGCTGGGCTGGATCGCGCAACGAATTAATATTGTCGCGGGGTTTTCGCTGCTCGCACTGATGTACGGCGGGGCCAGCTTCTTCGCGGCACGGGCCCGGCATTTGCTTTCGCAAATTTCGTAGCAGTGTGGCCACACGTCCGAGTAAGGCGCGCCCGCGGTCGAAATCCTCGCCCTTTCTGGGCGCACTGGAGGATCCGGTTCGGCAGCAGCTCAGGGTTTTGCGTTTGGGGAGAAGAAGCCGATGGGAAGATCGCGCGCGGTGCGCAATCCCGCGGGAGCATCCAGAATTACCGGAATGGAGTTAACGACGACCGATGCGGTGGCTATATCGCCGTGAGAACCGCCTGGAATCACCAAGGTGATGTTCGGATGCCCTTGTAGCTCGATCGTATCGGCTGGATCTTTCGCTCCGACGTACATCTGCAGTTCGAGATAAACCAATTCCTTCCCCGCGCCTAACCCGCGAGCGATTTGGTGCACACCCGCGGCTTGCCCCGCCTCCACGGTGAGGAATTCAGTTTGTACACGTTCACGAGCGACCACAGGCTCGATGGTTTCAGTGACCTGGTCGACGGGAAGATTCAAACTGTCGGCTATCATCGCGACCGACTCCGGCAGTCCGACATGCTTAATGATTCCGGCAGCGACTTGTCCGCGAAATTCATCGACGCTCATGCCAGCGCCGATTTTCTTTTGCAGGGGCAAGCGGCGCTTGGAGGCATCGACGATGCGCAGTGCCTTGGCATGCTCGATGCGCTGCGACACGGCAGCAAGTGTCACCACCAATTTGTCCATCACAAAGCCGGGATTCACGCCCGTTCCGACCAGGGCGACGCCCCAATCTTTTGCCTCGGCGTCGAGTTTGGCCGCCAGGTCCGGATGTGTGCGGTAAGGATAGGAAAGCTCCTCGCAGGTGGAGACTACGCACGATTCTGCTTTAAGGCAGGCAAGCAACTGGTCCATCACTTTTTGAAGAGATGACGAAGTGGAGTGAATGACCACATCAACCGCTTGTTCCAAAACATCGTCGGCATCGGCAGAAATCTTTACGCCCCAAGGCGCGTCGCTGGCGCCGACTACCTCGCCCAAATCGCGGCCAACTTTTGCGGGGTCCGTATCGATTGCGCCGCAGATTTCGATGGCCTGCTTTTCACGCATCAGACGCGCGATAGAGGCACCAATCGGGCCGACACCATATTGGATGGCGCGAATCTTCTTCTTCACAGGTTTCTCCGTTTTTCGCTTGCAGCAGGCTAGACGCAGCGCCTTTTGGCGGCAAAAGAAAACCTAACGATAAAGGAATTTCCTAACGTAGGCAACGCAAAACGCCGCTGCGGACATCCGATGGAGCAGTCTGGTCGGCGTGAGCGAAAAATCATGAAGTGGCTGATCGCATTTGCGTTGCCGTGGTTCATTCCAACGGCTGAAGTTGCCGCTCAAGAAGTGAGTGCGGCGGCGTTGGCGACTGCTCCTTCGCTCAGCGCGGCTTTTCCGGTGCCGCAACCGCAGCCTCGGCCGCAAACGATTCGCGAGGATGCCGTGCAGGGCACCTGGGAGCTGGGCCTTGGATATGCTTTTGTACGATTCCGGTCGTCACTGTTCGACGCGACGATGAGCGGGCTTAACACGACGGTCAGTTACTACGTACGCGACCATCTCGCCGTAGAGGGGAGCGTGACGTCGGCGTTCGGCTCGCAGAGTTCCAGCAGCGCGGCTGCAAAATACGTCTTCTATGGCGCGGGAGTTAAACTGAGCACGGGTAATCGCAAGCTACAACCTTTTGTGCACGCACTCGTGGGCGGAATCCACATGTTTCCGCAAACGGCGTTTAGCAACAACGGATTTGCCGTGCAACTCGGCGGAGGCGCGGAGAGAAGGTTGCGACAGCAAATCTGGTTGCGATTCGAGGGCGACTACGTGCGTTCGCAACTGTATTCGTCAGGACAAAACAGTTTCCAAGCCGTTGCCGCGATAAATTATCGCTTTTAGCATCGGACCGGTTTGGCGGAGTTGTACAACGCTGCCCGCTTGCTCAAAAAATCGAGGCCGCATGCCGAAGGGCCTTGCCCGCCTAGGAAGGTCGGTCAGACTCTGGCCAAGTTGGTTCCACGGCGTCGGTATATTAGAATGGAACAGTTCTGCTCAGTTCCCCGGTAGCTCAATGGTAGAGCATTCGGCTGTTAACCGAAGGGTTGCTAGTTCGAATCTAGCCCGGGGAGCCAAATTCTTCATTTTCAAATACTTGAAGTTTCTTGAGCGCCGGTTTTTGGTCAAATAACATTCGGTAGTAAGCCGAATGATTTCCTGTTCACATTCAAGCCGAGGGCTACGACTTCTTCTTCAGATACTGTGATTTGCGCCGCCGTGTTTCCGCCCGTCAAAAATTCTCTTTGGGTGCAAGAATGAGCGCTACTCGTCGTCGCGCGGGTCGTACCGGGAACGGAGTTTGCAGGTCCAATTGGAGGCCTCATTGACATCACGACCTTTGAACACCGCTTTTTCCGGATAGGGGCACAGGGGCATCGTGCGCGTGATGATGCCGCTCATGGGATCGTTGTCTTTAAAATGGACTGCGAGGATCCGTTCGGGCACCACGTCCTTCTCGACCCAATCAATTAGCGACTTCAACGGATCAAAGACATTGGGGCCGGGGCCGCCGCTGCCAATGCAATGCCGCATACCGGGGACCATGAAGAGCAGCGCAAAATCCTGCGTATCGTGAAGCCCGTTGTTGGGCCGAATCAGGGACTTGTAGTATTGCAGTGTTGCCAGTGGGCTGATCGCAGGGTCACTCCACCCGTGAAAGAGAATCAGCTTTCCACCGCGACGCTGGAACTTCGACAGGTCCGGGTTGGTTGCGGCAGCTCCGCCGCGATTGAGCACAGCCTCGGTCCTTGCTAAGTCACGGCTATTGAATTTAAAGTCGAGGAAATTGTAGGCGGGGTCGCCGAACACAAAGTATTTGAGGAACTGGTCTTGGTAAAAGAAATTAACCGGAGGAAAATCCGCGCCCACCCAGGGCTCGCCTGTTCCCGGGGCGTTCGGCGCCTGGAAACCTGTGATGAAAAAGGTCCAGCCATCCTCTCCAAAGACTAGAGCTGGATTGCCAATAGGATCGCTTTTGGTGAAACCCGGATAGACTTGGCGGCCGCCGGGCGTGGATGCGCCCGCGTAAATCGCTTGGAGCGTCGCCACCTGGCCAGTGGTCAGACACCCCGCTTCGTCTCCATGGGTGCAGAGCAGACTGGTGGGGTCGAAAGTGCACCTGCGCGGGTCCTGGATCAGGCCGTCTAACACGCCGTCTGCGGTATCGCAGCTTTGCATGACGGCCGCATCCACCAGGGCCAGCTTTTCGGGCGGAATGTATCCCTCGGCGTTTGAGGCGATGTGCTGCGCATTCCAATTGTGGCCGAGCGGAACCGCACCTAGAGCGGGATCACCGGCGATAATGCCATCGAAGTCGGCGGGATACTGTTGCGCCTCAACCAGCGCCTGACGGCCGCCCGTGGAGCAACCAGTAAAGTAGGAATGCATCTGCGATCCGTAGAACGCGCGGACCATCGATTTGCTCGCCAGGGCAACGACGTGAACGCTCCGAAAAAGCCAATCATTCTGCTTGGCGATGTCGTTCAGGGCCCAACTACCGTCGAGCGAGGGGAAGTCACCAGTCCCTTGGTGGCCCGTATCCGTGATCACGGTGGCAAAGCCGGCGGCCACATGAGTCTGGAGAGGGAATGGGTCGAGGAGGTCGAAGAAGACTTGGGGAAAGTCGAGACTGCCGGCGAAAACGCCGTTGCCGATAAACAGGAACCGCTCATTCCATGCGGCAGGCAGACCAAGTTCGAAGTTCACCTGATTGGGACCGGGGTTCGTGGTCGTCACGTAGCCGCGCACGTCGCAGTATGAGACCGGGTACGACTGTTCGGTGGCCGATGCGATCGTTGCCTCAGAGGGAGCAATGCTTTGGATAACGGGTAGGGTGCACGGCAAGGTCACCGCAGTGCTGCGCAAAGTCCCAAGACTCAGGCACAGGAGCAGGACGAATATCCAGCCCAAAATCCCAGTTCTTCTCATTTTGTAGCTCATGGTCTTGTCCTCCCTAAGCAACGAATCAGCGCCGATGCTGCCGAGACTCGCGCGAATGACCGGGTAGTTCAATAACGGGTGTCTGTCCTGTTCCTGTTTTCTCTCTGTATCGCAATTGGCTGGACACCCTGTGTGTGGACGAACAACGAGTTCACTTCTCTCGGAAGTGATAGACTCTGCTGCCAAAGCAGAGTGTTGGCCTCCATGGGAACCTCCCAGTCATCGCGAGGGACCGTTCGCTTCGGCGTGTTCGAAGTGGATGTGCAGAGCGCAGAGCTGCACAAACAGGGCACCAAGGTCAAACTCCAGGAACAGCCCTTTCAGATCCTGCAAACGCTGCTCGAGCACCCGGGCGAGGTCGTGACCCGGGAGGAGCTGCAGAAGAGGATCTGGCCGGCTGACACGTTTGTTGACTTTGAGCAAGGTCTTTACAACGCCATCAAGCGGCTCCGCGAAGCGCTAGGCGACTCGGCTGAGAATCCGCGTTTCATCGAAACCCTCGCACGTCGCGGCTATCGCTTCATCGGAACACTCGCCGCCAGCCCAGGCCGTATCGAGTCGCTTGCGGTTCTGCCACTGGAAAATCTGTCGCGCGACGCCGAGCAGGAATATTTTGCGGAAGGACTAACGGAGGCACTCATTACGACCCTGGCCAAGATCGGTGCGCTGCGCGTCGTATCGCGGACCACGGTGATGCACTACAAGTGTGTTCACCGGCCGCTCCGAGAGATTGCCCGGGAACTAGAAGTGGACGGGATCGTGGGGGGGACGGTGCAGCGATCGGGCGAGCGGCTGCGCATCTCAGCTCAGCTTCTGCACGCACCGACCGACACGCACCTGTGGGCGGAGAGTTACGACCGGGATCTGCGCGATGTGCTCACCTTGCAGGCCGAACTCGCCCAAGCCATCGCACGCGAAGTTCAGGTCAAATTGACAACGCAGGAGCGGGCAAACTTCGCGCAAGCGCAGCCCGTCGACCCGGAAGCATACGAAGCCTACCTCAAAGGTCGTTATTACTGGAATCGGCGCAGCAGGGAAGCACTCCCCAAAAGTGTGCAGTCTTTCCAGCAAGCGATTTCAAGGGACCCGACCTATGCCGCCGCTTACGCAGGCCTCGCCGATTGTCTCTCGACACTCGGTGCCTTGGGTTTCGTCTCGCCGGGCGAGGGTTGTGGCAAAGCCAAGGGGCTGGCGGTGCGAGCGCTTGCACTGGAGCCTGACCTACCCGAAGCCCATGCGTCGTTGGCCTGGGCAACGGCGTGGTATGACTATGATTTCGTCGTTGCGGAAAGAGAATTTGAGCGCTCCATTGAACTGAACCCACGTTACGCCACGGCGCATCTGTGGTTTGGTTTTTATCTGGGCATGATGGGACGACACGAGGAGGGTTACACCGAGCTTAAACGCGCCATTCGTCTAGATCCGCTGTCCAGTATTGTCCATTGGGCCTTAGGGTTCATCTACTGGTTTTCGCGCCGATATGATCAGGCTATTGAGCAGTGCGAGAAGGCGCTGAGATTGGATCCCAACCTGGCACAGGCTCATATGTTGCTTGGGCATGCGTACCTATATAAGTCAAAGCATGAGTCCACCCTTGCCGCTATGAAAAAGGGGCTTGAGTTATCGGCGGGCACGGCGTCGTACGCCGCATCCCTTGCAGAAGCGTATGCTGCAGCCGGATATCGAGACGAGGCGCAGAAGATATTGGACGAGTTGCAGTTGCAGGAGTTCTCCAGAACCCAATATTTGTCGCCGTATGTCGTGGCCCGCATCTACACGGCTTTGGACCAAAGAGAGGAAGCTTTCCGGTGCCTGGAGAGGGCATATGAAGAGCGAGCTGCATGGATGGCATGGCTGAACGTCGAGCCGCGGTTCGATAACTTGCGTCCTGACCCGCGTTTCCGGGACCTGCTGCGCCGCATGAATTTCCCGCCTTAAGCCTGGCGATTCGCCTAGGGTGCAGGATTGGGTGCAGCTAAAGAGGCAAGAATGGCTCTCCATTTCTTGTAAGCGACACCAGATAGGGCACTTAGATTTTCAATCATTTCGGCTGTTAACCGAAGGGTTGCTAGTTCGAATCTAGCCCGGGGAGCCAACTTAAATCCCGATCTCAATCGGGACTATGCCGTTCTCTCTACTCAGAATCCGAAACCCAGTAGATCCAAATCACGCGGATACCGGTTTAACCTGAAACTCTTATTCTGAAAATCAGAAGTTCTCGACCACCCAAGCGTTGCTGTTGTATGTTGAAATCGTAAAGGCGAGATTCTTGCCGTCCGGTGAAGCCAACGGCACACCAAGAATTGAGCTTGTTGTCCATAATTCGGAGACCTGGCCATTCGAGCTAACACGAAAGATTGTTGCCCCACGCACCGAAGAGCTCGTAACGAACCATCCCTTTCCGTCCGCGAACCAAGTAATCCCCGAAAGGCGCTCCGAACCATGCAAGGCTATTAAGCGCGAAGATCCATTCTTGAGCTCTACCACGCGAATGCTATCTTTGTGTGCATCAAGATCGACGATGGCTATAGTCGAACCATCGGGTGATAGATCCCAAGCTGGCGATCCATTCGGATCGGCTTCAAACCTCACCAGTTCGCTTTTTCTGTTTTGAACGGGCTCCACTATACTGAATATTAATTTACCGGGCGACGTGTCAAACTCACTCAACACACACGCCGAGTGTCCGAGCGCACATCGCACTGCCGCTCCACTACTTGCTTCAATCACTGGCTCAGGGGCTCCGCCCGAAATTGGTACGCGCAGCAAGCGCATAGAGGACGGCGGCTGGCCTTTTTTCTCGACATGATTCCAGAACAAAACCCACGCAGCGTCGGGGCTAAGCCGAGGCTCGGTCTGCTCGCCGGGTCCCACAGCGAAATCTCGGGCATTTCGCTCGTGCAAGCTCTGCCGGAAGATGTTCCAGATTCCGTTGCGGTCGGAGTAGAAAAAAAGCGTTTGCCCATCCGGTGTCCAAGTCGAAGGTATGTTGTTTCTTCCCTCAAGCGTCAATCGCTGCGGAGGTCCCACGCCACTTCGGCCATCAACTGCTGCCACGTACAGATCACTCCGATTTCCAGCGTTCACTAATCCGAGGTGTTTGCTGTCTGAGCTGAGGCTCAGGTCCGACAGCGACAACCCGGCCCAGTTTGTGATCCGCCGAGGATTCCCAATCGGTTTCGCAGTTGACGAATCCACTCGGAGTTCCCACAAGTTCGTGTCCCTTTCGTTCGGCGGCGGCTCTTCCATTGAATAGATGATTCGCCCGTCTGAGGGCCAACAGAAGCTGCGCACACCGGTCGCCGAAAGAATCGTTGTTTCAGCTCCTCTTGTCCCAGGCACCGTCTCGATAATTGCAGCTGGGTTATCGCGTTCTGGTCGCGACTTGAGGGTGGCGATACGGTCTCCGGCGGGTGACCACTGCACTTGTAAAAAACGGTCTCCGTGCGCGCCCTCGCGCAGTTTTCTGGAATTCTCGCCATTACCATCCATTAGCCAAATCTCAGATTCCGCCCTGCCCCTGATATAAGCGATCTGTGAGCCATCCGGCGATACGGATGCCCGTCCTGCATCCTCGCGTAGCTTGCGCGGGGCACTTCCAAGAATCGAGATGGCCCAGATGCCCGTAGTTTCACTCGACTCTCCAGGTCCGACCGCAGCTAATTTGGTTCCGTCCCGGAACCATGAAAGGCTTGCTCACCGGAAGCAAAAACTTTGCGGTAAGGGAAGAGAATGTGTTTCTCCGGTCTCGAGCAGGCGAACAAAGACGCCGGTGAAGTCCGCATAGGCCAAGTATCTGCCATCGGGGGAAATGGCCGCCGCATACACTGGATTTTCGGGTGGATTCGCGGTGATGCTGCGTTGCATCAGCACGCGCGCTCCGGAACGCTTTGACAAGGAGAATCGCCACAAGACAATTCCAGCCGCCGCCGCAATCGCCAGGATGGCAGTTGTAGTCACGACAGCCATTCGCTTACTGCGTACTCTCGGCACGGCGGCAGGGATGCTGGCGGATGTATCGGCAAGACGCAACTCGGTCAACTCCACATCTCGGTTCAACCGCTGCAAGTCCGCACGCATCTCGCTTGCATTCTGGTAGCGCAGATTGCGGTCTTTCTCCAGCGCTTTGCCGATAATTTCATCAAATTTTGGCGGAAGTTCAGGGTTCAGTCGTGATACTGGAACTGGGACACGGTGAAGAATCGCGTCGTGAATCAGTGCAGCGGAGTTGCCGGGAAATGCCATCCGGCCAGTTGCCATCTCGTAGAGCACGGCGCCGAACGAGAACAAATCAGTGCGAGCATCGAGTTCTTCTCCACGTGCCTGCTCGGGAGACATGTAAGCGATGGTGCCTAACGTTGTGCCCGGGCTAGTCAGCATTTCTTCCGCCGTGACCGTCGGCATGGCGGAAACGCCGACACCTTTGGCGACCGGGGCCAGCTTGGCTAGACCAAAATCGAGAACTTTGGCGTGGCTGCGCTTTGTTACGAAAATGTTCGCTGGTTTGATGTCCCGATGGATGATGCCTTCGGCGTGCGCCGCATCGAGAGCGTCGGCAATCTCGGTTCCCAGGTGCAACACTTGCTCCAGCGGAAGTGGCTTGCTCCCGATACGGTGCTTAAGCGTTACGCCATCCAGGAACTCCATGACTATGAAAGCAAGACCGTTCTCTTCGCCGACGTCGTAAATCGTGCAGATGTTCGCATGATTGAGTGCGGAGGCGGCTTTTGCTTCCCGCCGGAAGCGTTCGAGTGCAGCGCGGTCGTGGGCAAGATCCTCAGGAAGGAATTTCAGCGCAACAAAACGGCCCAGCGTGATGTCTTCGGCCTTGTAGACCACGCCCATACCACCGCCACCTAACTTCTCAATAATCCGGTAATGTGAAACGGTTGAGCCAATCATGCAGCGGCCCTCGGAAATGGACTTACGGAGGATATTAGGTCTGCCATATCGTTCAGTCAACGGACGCCGGGCGAGTTCCTGCTTCGCTCATATCAAACTACGGTACAATTCGGCACTATGCTGCTAGCTGCACGACCTGGAATGATCGAATTATTGATCCTCGCAATTCTTGCTGTCGCACAACAAGTCCTGCCTAGGCCTCAAATCGCTTCCGCCGAGGGCCAGCCGGCGCCAAATTTTGCGCTCAAGGACCAGCAAGGTAAAACCGTTCGTCTTTCGTCAATGCGCGGCAAACGCGTGCTTCTGATTTTCTATCGGGGGTACTGGTGACCTTACTGCACGGGCCAACTGCGCGAGTTCGCGCGGCATACCAAAGAATTCGGTTCCCTCAACACACGGGTTATTGCTATCAGCGTTGATGACAGCGAACACGCGCTCCTTGTCTGGAACAGCGTTGTGAACCATCAGTTCGATATCCTGAGCGACCCTGGTTCGCAGGTGATCAGGTCTTACGGTCTCGTTCATCGCGGCGCCGGAATGGACGGACAGGACATCGCACTGGATACTACTCTACTCGTTGATGTTGATGGCCGCGAGCGATGGCGGCACGTTAGCCAAACGCTCCTCGATGTCCCAACCCCAGAAGAAATTTTGACGCGTATCCGCGAAACAGCGGTTCGCACGCCAAATTCAAAGCAATCAGGCAGAAGGCGGCTATGCGCCTTCAACGCATCGGTGATGGGCTAATACCGCCGTGGCTACCATTGCGATTGCTAATTGAACCTACGCCTACCTCAAATATTCCGACCATCAGATGGAAACGATGCTTCGGCAATTGAAAGATTCCGAAAACTTGGCGATTGAAGACGTCTCGGCTAACGACTCCCCGGGGAACACGCAACGGTGGAACTAGATTTCCGGCTTCGCTGCCAGCTGTAAAAGGATCTCGACGATACGCTCGGCGGCCTTGCCGTCCCGCAAGGGCGTGATGCGGCCGTGTTGTCCGTGCGGTTCCGTCCACCGCGTGGGTCTTCTGGACGCACCGGCCCAGTGAAGCGGTCGGCCACTCGCGCGCCGTTGCATTTCGATTGGATTCAGCGCCCGGCGTTCTTGCTCGTTTCGAGGACGAGAACCCAGTCTCTGGCCCCCGCGGCGTTGTTGCCCGGAATTGTAAACGTCCTGCTGGCAGAATTGCGGAGCGAACCCCCTGCTATATCGATGTAGATCCCCGAAGTGGGATCGAACCAGCGGGCGCGGGCCGGCCCTGCGAGTGCCTCCATGTTGATGGTCACCCCCGCCGAGCTTACCTCCGGGGGAAGATAGGCTAGGAGCAAGCTTCCGTCCGCAGCGGCAGCGGCCGTGACGTAGTCTCGCTTGCCATAAGTGCCGCCTCCCGCTGTGACCAAAGTTCTCATTCCCGCCATGCCGGAGGGCACCAATTTGTACCATGCTACCGAATCCAGCAGCTCGCCGAGGCGCCTCATATCAAAAGTCCCGGGAGAATTTAGAGCGGTTTGCCAAGGACTATGGTCCGGGGCGAGGCCCGAAGACCAGCTGGACGTTGCGAACTCCCAGATATCGCGATGACCGAAAAAGGCTCCGGCAGTGGCGCCACTGAGAACGGCCCAGTATTCGTACTTGCGAACGGAGGCCGCGTCGCCTGGCACATGTATCTCCTCTTCGTAACCAGTTTCCTTCAGGTAAGCGGGGCGTGCGGGAGAGTAGCTGTAGGCGGCGTGCGATTCACCATAGGTTAAGCCATCGTGTTCGCTGATTCCGTAGGTGTAGACCGCGTTCACGTCCATGTCGGAAGCGAAAGCGCGCACGTCCGTAGAGATGCAGGGGGCCTTCCAGTCTCCCGACCACAACTGCGAGGCGCCGCCAGCCTTGATGCCTTCCATGAATTTGTGAAGGCGTTTTTCGCCTTCCGAACCGGGCGGTGGCGTAAAATCTCCGCCAATTACCCAGAGAATGTTGGCACGATTTTTATAGCGTTTCCCGAGGTAGAACCCAAACCGGTAGCAAACGTCTTGCGTATTGACTGCGTGGGTCAGTACGGACCACCAACCCTCAGAGCCGCCACCATAACCAAGATACATCGCAGCAAGACTTACGAGCATGCCTTTGGAAGCCGCCAAATCGACGATGGAATCGGCAAAATCGAAATAGGTTTCATTGGGTGTGGCGAAACTATCGGGCACCGTGAATGGAGAATCCCCACGCCGGTTTTTGGGCGCGTTGATGGCAAACTTACGTTCCAGCAAATTGATGTTGACCGTGTTGAATCCTTTGCTGCGGCGGTCGGTGAGATAGGTATCAGCCTCCGCGTACGTCAAACTGGCGATGAGCGATTGGGCGGAGTCGCCATGGATGCGAAAGGGCCGACCGTGCTGATCTACAAGATAGCGGCGGTTCACGGACACTTTGAGCGGAAAGGCGTAGGCGCCTTCCGGGGAAGATGCGTGCGAAACGAAGGGGTTCGCTGAAGCGAGGTTAAGTAGCGCGTGCGCGGGCAGGGCCAGCGTGCTGGAGCTCGGCCGTATAAAGCAGGAAAAACTGGAAATGAGAATCGTGGCTATTATCAGAAGCTGTGCTGACGGACTAAGTGAGTTCCGATGTGACATAAAATGCCAAGTGCGCAGCGCTGCCCGAAGGTGGCGCGCGGCGTGTTCATTTCAACATGTAGCGCTCGAGAAAAAGAATCACGGCGTAGAACTGAAAGTCCTGATTCCACTTCTTGCGAAAGCCGTGGCCTTCGTCCTTAGCCATTAGCATCCAGACCGGTGTGCCTTGTTTCTTCAACGCGGAGACGATTTGCTGCGATTCGCTCACCGGCATCAGAGGGTCGTTTTCTCCAGCGACGACGAAAACGGGCTTGGTGATTTTTTCGGTGTGCTCGAGACGACGCGCTTCTGCGGCGGTCAACGCAGTGAAGCTGTCCGGCGCGTCAATGGCACAGCGGACGCGTTCGGGATAGAGTTTGGCTATCTCGAGCGCGGCGCGATCGCCATGGAGTTGGCCCATTATCGCCACGTGGCCGGAGTCGAGATCCGCGCGCGTGGCAATCCAATCGAAAAGCGCCCCCAGATGATTATACGTGTCGCGAGGGTCGGCGCCACCCGATCGAGAAGACTCTTTGCCGCGCGGCGGCCAGTTCTCAAAAGCAGGATAGAGCAGGGCGACGCCGAGCTCGTTCAGGAAATAGTTGTTTCGGCCCACAAACCGAGGGCGAGCGGGTTCCGTTTGGATCATTACGAGCACTGGCCGCTTGCCCCAAAACTTCGGCGGCGGCCTGTACAGGTAGCCCGAGAGCGACTCTCCTCGAGAACTCTTCCAATGGACGAGTTCGGGTTCCGAAAAAGAATCTGTTTTCAGGGTCGATTCGCCGACGGTCCAACGCTCCAGCTTGCCGCCAGCCAAATCCAGCGAATAACAATCGTTTGTGCGGCGAGGCGTGTTCAGGCTGAATCCGAGCTCCTGCCCGTCGCCGCGCCAGCGGATTCCCTGGACGACACCTGCAGGAAGTTGAGGGAGGGTGATTTCTTTCCCAGTTTTTGTATCCATGACGCGCAGGCGACTGAGACCGTCCTCGGCGGTGAGGAAGGCAATATGGGCGCCGTCCGGTGACAAGTCAAACTCATCCACATTCGCGTGAGTCTCGCCCGTCAGGTAGGCGGGTTGCTTTTCGGCCAAATCGATGTAGGCCAGACGGCGGGAGTGGGAATTTTTGTCCGTGATGGCATAGATGCCCTTACCGTCTTTACTGAATCGCGCATGCACGTACCAAGCTTTTTCACCGGCACCATGCGGAGTCAGCGCCGACTGCTGGCGGCGGGCTACGTCGACGAGCCACAGGTAAGATTCTCCTGGGGAAACTTCTTGAAGCAACAAGACGATCCTGTCGTCGGGCGACCAATCCAATGCGCGCCATCCGCCCCCGACAAGCTGGAGCAGCAAGCGATTCGTACGTGCATCGTCCGGATTCATGACCCACAGATCCGCGTCTTCCCCGTTGCGCTTGGTGGATGTGTAGGCAAGTTTGCCGCCACGCCTAGACCACGCGCCCAACCAATTGGACGACTTGCCATCCGTCATCAGGCGAATGCGCCCGGTGGCTAACTCGTAGCGATAGAGCTGATCTTGTCCATTGCCGTTTTCGTTTTTCACGAAGATGACGGACTCACCTTCCGGATCGAAGCGAGCTGTGGTGATTTCCTCGTCCAGGAAGGTCAGCTGTTGCCGGGCGCCATTGGGGGAGGCGAGCAAATGGAGCTGCGGAACCTCCGCGAAACGCGTGCTGATGACCATCTCGCGTTGGCTTGGATGCCAATCGGCAAGAGCGGCCTCGCGGAACGTGGTGTAGCGTCCCGCGGAACCAACCAGGGGCATAGGGATTGGCGGAACGTTTTCCAGGACGAGGTTTTCGCGCGGATGCAGTGCGTCGTCCTGTTGCTGCGGATGTCCAGCGGAAGCGAAATGAGCTTCAAAGAATAAGATGAGAAGCGCGCTAACGAGAAGCGGGCAACCACGAGCTATTTTCGAATTATCGAGTGAAGACAGATTTCGACGATCACGCTTCATAATGGCGCAGGATTGTAGCGGCACGCATCGCAGCGAGTAAAGGGCACTGCCACGATGCGCCGCAGGGCTATTTCCTATGGGTGGCGTTTGAAGGCCACAAGCTGCATGATCCACTGCCCCGACGGACTGACAAGGGCCGTGGCTGTGTAGCTGCCGGTTGCGGTGACGATGCGATCCTCGGCGATATCGCTATCCGGGATGGTAATCATGCGGCTGGTAAATCCCGAACCTGGGCCGCTGGTACCGGTTTGCACGAGATTGGCACCAATGATGAGGTCGTTGGCATTGGTGGTTGTTACAGCGCCGCTGGAGCTGGAAGAGCTGCTCCCCTGTGCGCCGACGGCAACGTCCAGGGGACTGACCGTGTCGATGCCGCCGTATTCCAAGATGCGAATGTCCGGGTAAACAGCGGCGACGCTGAAGGTTACGTTGACTTGATTGGTTCCGGCGGCGGCGGCAGCGATGTTCCTGGCATAGTAGATGACCTGCGAGGCTGTCCCGGCCTGTACGGTGGGCAGCAGAGCCGGCGTGTACTGATTGCCCGAAGTATCCGTCACGCCGGTTACGGTGGCCGTGGCATCATTCCAGCCAATGGCCAGAACGTTCAAGTCTCCCGCGATTTGCGCAGCAGTGAACGTTACGCTCACCAAGGTTTGGGGAGATTGTGGCGCGGCGAAATTACCCTGCACAAAGGTGATGGGCGGCTGAACCACGGACGTAGTGGCGCCCGCGACATTCGAATAGGGCCCGAGGTTGCTTGCCGCATCTGTAGCGCGCACGCGATAGCTGTACGTTATTCCGGTCAGGAGGCCCGTATTGTTAAAGCTGGTCGAGATCGAAATACCGATCTGCGCGAAGTTGCTGCAGCCGGACCCTTGGCAGCTCTCGATCAGATACTGAGTGAGGGTGCCGCCCGTTTCTGTGGCCGCCGTCCAAGCAAGGTTGATCTGCGTGCTGCCCACTGGCGTCGCGGTCAGGTTTGATGGAGCGGTGAATGTAGGCGGCGCCGTGGCTGCAGATGATGTATTGGAGTACGCACTGAGATTGTTGGCGGCGTCGGTGGCGCGAACCTGATAGCTGTAGGTGGTGGAACCGAGCAGGCCGGTCGTGTCGCTGAAACTCGTGGTTGCCGAGGTGCCCACCTGAGCGAAGTTGCTGCAGGTGGCTCCCAAGCAGCGCTCAACGAGATACTGACTAAGGGTGCCGCCGGTTTCCGTTGCTGCCGTCCAAGCCAGATTAATCTGAACAGGGCCCGAAGCGGTCGCCAGGAGATTCGAAGGCGGTGTGAACGTGGGTGGCGCGGTGACCGCAGTAGCAATATTGGAATACGGACCACTGTTGTTCAGGGTGTCTTGAGCACGCACACGATAGCTGTAGCTCGTGGAGCCGAGCAGACCGGTGTCATTGAATGAGAGGCCCGTCGAAGTTCCAATTTGCGCGAAGTTAGTTGCTATGTTGGCGCAATTGACTCCCGTACAGCGCTCGATCAGATACTGGCTGATGGTGCCGCCGCTTTCGGTGGAAGCGCCCCACGAGAGATTGCTCTGCACGGGACCTGAGGGGAGGGCAGTCAAGTTCGACGGAGCGGTAGGAGAATTCAGCGAAGTGGTGGCCGAGGACATGTTGGAGTACAGACTGAGATTGTTGGAAGCGTCCGTGGCGCGGACGCGATAACTGTAATTGGTTGAGGAGGTCAACCCCGTATCGCTGAACGAAGTGGCGGCTGAAGTATTCACCTGCGCGAAGTTGCTGGGAGTACTTCCGCAGTTGGGTCCGGCGCACCGCTCGATAAGGTACTGGGTAATAGTGCCGCCGATTTCGGTGGCCGCCGTCCACGTGAGATTAATTTGTGTGCTGCCTGCAGCCGTGGCCGCCAAGTTGGAAGGAGACGTGAACGTTGGAGCCGCAGTGGTTGCGGAGAATGTATTCGAATATGGCCCGAGGTTGTTCGAGGCGTCGGTGGGGCGTACACGATATGAGTAGCTGGTCGACCCGAGGAGGCCCGCGTCACTGAACGTCAGCGTCGTGGAGAATCCAATTTGCGTGAAGTTGCTTGAGACGTCGGAGCAACTGAGACCCTGGCAGCGCTCGATCAGATACTGGGTGATCGTGCCGCCGGTCTCTGTGCCGGCCGTCCAGGACAGATTGATCTGGGCAGGTCCCGAAGCGGTAGCGACCAAATTGGAGGGCGCGGTAAACGTGGGGGATGCAGTGACTGCGGTGGCCGTGTTGGAGTAAGGTCCCGTATTGTTCGCGGTGTCCTGCGCGCGAACGCGGTAGGTGTAACTGGTGGAGCCCAGCGTGCCGGCATCGCTGTAGGCCGTTCCGGAAGTGGTACCGACCTGCGCGAAATTGCTGCAACTGGCTCCGACGCAACGCTCAATCAGGTACTGACTGATAGTGCCGCCCGTTTCGGTGGCGGCGGTCCAGGAAAGATTGACCGTGTCCGGACCGGCCGCAGTGGCGCTCAGGTTGGCAGGAGCTGTTGGGGACACCGGTGCCACGGCTTTGATCGCAACCATCTGCATCACCCAATTGGAAGCTTCCGAATTTGTAGCAGGGGCGCTGTAGGAGCCGGTGACATTCACCATGCGGTCTTCCACCAGATTGCTCAGGAACATGGACTCAGCAGTAAAGCTGGATCCTGGGCTGAGAACTCCGGTGTCGCTGACCGAAAAGCCATAAATCAGGTCATTGGCGAAGTTCGTGCTGATCGCACCGCTGTTCACAGCTGTAGCGGTGCCGATTGCCGCCGTGGCAACGTCGATCGGAGCATTCTTATCCGCGCCGGAGTATTCGAGTTGATATACCAGCAACGAGCTGGCGGCATTCCCTGTGAGCGTAACGGTCACGGTAATAGGGGCGCCGCCACCCAGAATATTCTTGGCGTAGAAAGTTTGGGCGCGCTTGGCGGTGCCGCTCCAGTTTGTGGGTCCGACAGCGGTCTGGTAACCGTTGGATTTGCTGTCAGTGACGGACAGAACGGAAACATTCTGGCCGCCCCATTTCACACTTACCACGATTAAGTTGCCAGAAGCGCTTGTTGCCGGAAAGGTCTGCGTGGTGGAACTGACACCAGTGCCGGCGGTTTTGGCGACCTGTTGGACAAGGGTAAGAGTCGGGGGCGGCGGCGGGGGGCCAGCCAGGGTCGTGGCGGCGGCAGTGTTGGAATAAGCACTGGCATTGCCGGATGCATCGACAGCCCAAACCCGGTAAGTGTAGGAAGTAGCTGCTAAGAGGCCCGTGTCGGAGTAGCTCGTTGCAGGCAGCGATGCAATCGACGCAAAGTTTACGCAACCGGAGCCCTGGCAGCGTTCCACAGTATAGGCGGTAACCCCGACATTATCGGTAGAGGCGGCCCAGGCTAGATTAATTTGCGAGTTGCTGACTGCAGTGGCTGTCAAATTTCCGGGGGCGGTGGGGGGTGTCGTGTCTGGCGGAGCGGCGGCAGTGGCGGTGTTTGAGAACGGGCTGACATTACCAGCGGCATCGCGGGCATAAACGCGATAGGTCTGGCTGGTTAGGAAAGGATACGTTCTCGTGTCCGCGTACGTGAGTGTGGTCCCACTTACGGCCGAAAGTTGCGCGAAACTGGAGCAGTTCGTGCCTGAGCAGCGCTCGATTACGTAGGCAGTGACTCCGACGTTGTCGGTGGACGCCGTCCACGAAAGGTCGATGCGATTGGGTGCAAGGGGTGTAGCGCTTAGATTGGAAGGAGCTGTTGGAGGGATCGTGTCAAGACTGGCGGCCTTGAAAGTGACCATCTGCATGATCCATGCGCCAGGTGAATTTAGCGGAGCAGTAGCATGGTACGAACCGATACCGGTAACGACCCTGTCCTCGAGAATGTCGCCATCGGGAACGGTGATCATGCGATTGTTAAATCCTGGACCGGGGCCCGCGGTGAGGGTCGCAACCAAATTCGCGGCAACAACGAGCTCGGTAACGCTGGTGGTTGTTCCCGAAAGGCCGCTGTCCGTAGTTAGACTATTGCCCTGAGCCGCAGCACTCTGGTCCAGTGGACTGGCAGCGTCGAGCCCATTGTATTCGGCGATTCGAATGTCAGGATGACGCGCGCCCACCCCGGTGAAGGTTACAGTGACAGAATTCGCATTCGCTGCCGCTGAAACTATGCTCTTGGCGTAATAAATGGCTTGAGAGCCGATACCGGTCTGAACAGTGGGGCCCACGGCCGGGAGATAAGAATTGTTCATCGTATCTCGTACATTGATGATGGTTGCGGTGCTGTCGTTCCAGCCGACGACAACGACGTTGAGATCTCCGGTGACTTGTGGAGCCGTGAAAGGTACGGTCACCGAAGGGAAGTTGCCCTGCGGAGTGGCGTAATTGCCCTGAACAAAACCGCCCGTCGCTGACAGAGTACCGATGGTAAAGGTACCGGTGGCAATCGGGCTGGTAAGGAAGCCGCTCAGCACGGCGATGGCACGCATCGTGGTTGTATTGCCGATGGCGATTGGACCCGAATAAATCGCAGAGGAACTGGTGGGAATGCTTCCATCGAGCGTGTAGTAAAGGGTGGCGGCGGAATTCGAATCGCTGATGGAAACTTGTATGGGAGTGTTGTATATCCCTTGGACAGGACTGAATACGGGCGCGGGGAGCCGCGCGGGAGCGGAGGCCAGCAGCCCATAAGCATCGACCTGAAACTGAGCACCGGCAAAAACTTTCCCGTTGGCGACGGTGGGAACGGCGAATTTGATTCCCTGACCGGCCGTATCGCGATTGCTTGGAGCTTGGTTGCTGTTGTAGAGCTCGGAGGCGAGGTTCGAGGCGTTGTAGGCGTGCAAGACTCCACTCGAAGAACCATTCTCCATGACCCACAGAATGGCGCTGGTAGCCGAGGCGCTGCCGGCAGTGATCACCGGCTGTCCGCCGGCGAACGGAAAGATCGTGGATGCTTGTGATACTGGAGTGGTGGTTAGCAGACCGTTGCTCAGATTAAACATTTTGCAGCGGTCGTCGGCGCCGCACCAATACAGATGGTTTTGCCAGAATGCGGGGGTGGTGTAATTGTTTTGGACGTAGGACAGAGTAGCTGCTTTTGGGTTTGTCTGAATACCACCGATCTGATTCCAGATTTCTTGAATAATCTGACTATCAGGACTGCTATAGGAGCCGTTGAAATTGCCCATACGATCGCGATCGAGAACGTAAATGGTTCCGTCTTTACCTCCGCCAACAAGGATGTGTGGATGAGCGACGGTTCCCGCCGAATCCGGCAGCAAAATGAATCCGGCGGCGGCGATGTCTAAATCGGCAGAACTCAGGGCCGCTTGATTGAAAGGCGCAAAGTAATCCAAGAGGGACAGACCGGGAGAGAGCTTGATAATGGAGTCTCCGAAATTCGTGCTGCCGTTGAAATCACCGTTCCCCGTGTTTACGAAGATGTTTCCACTGGAATCGACGGGAGGTGCTTCACCGGGAGCCCAGATTCCGCCACCCAATCCGTTGGGGTCCACACAAAAAACGGCTACCTGGGCGAGAGTGGCTGGATTGTATCCGAGCACCCAACCCGTATATGGAGGAATGTCCGCGCTGCTACCGAAAGCGACATATACAGTGCCGTTTGCGAGCACCAGGCCGGGGCGTTGAAACTGATACGTGGCGTTGAAACTGAGTATGCCACCGGTGCTGCCATTGCCGGTTCCAGGTACGGATGCTTGTATGAGGACCGGGGAAAGCCTCTCTACTCCCGTTCGGATATCCAGAGCGTGAATTCGGAATATCGAGGCACCGCTCTCGATGGTCTTCGCCACGACGTACATGGTGTTGGTCGCCGGGTCAATTACGGGGGTGCCCGTGATTCCAACTTCAGAAAGCACATCTTGAGTCGCGGGAGTACCGGAGGGCTGCGGGGTTATGCCGAGGCCAAGAAAGCTGGCCTGCCAAAGAGGAGTAGCGGTATCCGCATCGAAGGCGTAAACGCTGTCGTGCTGCGTGGCGATAAAAACGACGTTAAAGGTGCCCTTGCCGGAGATGAAAAGGTTCGATTTGTAGAGGGGTTGCGCGTAGACAAAGCCGTCTACGGGCAGCGTGTAAACCTTCCCGAAGGTCGTGGAATTAACATTGCTGACGGTGAGCGCAGTCTCGGCCAAATTTTGCCCGGTACGGCCATTGTCGTAGCGCTGAACCAACACGTCCACGCCTTGCCCGTAGGCAGACGCGCAGAAGAGCAGGAAGGCCGGCAACCAGGTCAGCTTCTTCATGAGTGGACCACCCCCGGATCATTGTGAACAGCAATTCGCAGTCGAATAGTCAAACGAGAACTGTCTCAGTGGTCCCGCTAATTACATTTGGTTGGGTCGCGCTAGAAAGCAAACGAGGACGGCTTAATGTCCTCGGAAACGGTTGCGTTTTCAAGTACTTTCCAGCGAATCGGAGAAACGCCGAGCCCATGCCAAAGACCGCCCTTCGAGTACACATCCGCGTCAGACCAGGCCGAAATCTGTTTTCACGACTCACGAGCACTTCGGCGCACACGCTGCTCCGAAATGATCGGGACAGGCCCGGTAATGAATAGGTTTAGCGTGTCGGCGCGGCGCACGGATAGCCACGAACATCCATGCCGTGCACACGTGCAAGTTACAATCCAAACCAGTAGAGGGCTAAGGCACTAAGAAGAAGGAGATTAAGCTGACAGAGGGGGGCGGAGAGGGAAAACTGTTGCACACCTTTTCCTAAGGAGTCTCGTTGCGGGTGGACAGGTCGCTGGACGTCTAGCGCTTCTGGAAGAGCCCAGTTATCCGACTCTCTGGAGCCAAGCTTCACGCCAATAGTGATAAATGGCCCGAGGGCACAAGCGGTGGTATTCGGAAACACACGCAACACCTTCGAGGATGATGCATGGAGATTTCATCTTCATCATTTTTCCGGTCCGCTCATCCACGATCTGGTTGACGCGCTTGAGGACGCGAAAGTTACCGCCGCAATAGCGGACCATCTCTGAATCGAACAAGAGTCCGCGGTTCCTGCTTCTGCGATCCAAAGTGGCGAGGATTTCGTGTTTGGAGCGAACTTGAACGAATTCCCCAGGCTGCAGATTCAGTTCAGAAGTTGGCGTGGTATCCAGCGAGCCTCCAATGTGTGGGTACCGCACACCGCTGCGAAGCTCTTGCAATTTGTTGAACGTGGTTATGATCAGAGCGCGGACGACTTCCAGGATGCTGAGGACGGTTTCCAAAACATCTTCAGATTTGGAATGGCCGATGCCGCGGCGGAGATTGCCGGAGCGGATGTCGCGAAGATACTGACGGAGGTCCCACCAATGGAGATGGGAAGTGAATTCGCGGAGTTCGGTGGCCTGGCAAGTATAAAGGGTGTTGCCTGGGGCGGAGGGATCGGGGCGAAGGACGGATTCGCGGAGGCGCTGTTCGGTGCACGAAAGCGGCTCTGCGGTAGGGGGCGGTGGAGACTGCAACGAGGGTAGCTGTGGCTCGGATATCTGCGACGCAATCAGGAAATCGGGTTGGACTCTTTTGAGCCACTTCTCATTCCAGAAGATGAGACAACCGGCGTCGCAATTGCCGTGCAGAGAACCATCGCATCTAACCCCGGTGAGATGAACTGCGTTTTTAACACGGCGCAAACTCCATTCCTTAATGTTGTCGCAAGTCTTGTCGGCGCGCTTGAACACACGGAAGCGCTTGCCACAGTACTGCAGCATCTCAGGCATGAAAGGCATGGCGTTCAGCTTGCCGCTCTGATCGAGGGTTGAAAGAATCTCTTCACGGCTGCGCACCTCAATCAGTTCTCCTGCGAGAAGACTCAGGCCCTGCGTGGATTTCTGAAGATCTTCGCTCGCTAATTTCCAAGTCACGGAAGCCGTACCTCAGATGATCGAGGCTGGCCGAACCGCGAGACAGCCTCGCGCCACCATCTCGTCATCTCCCTAGCGCTGGTTGTGGGTCGTAACATCATCCTGACCAGTTCACGGCACACCGACACTGCCAAGAGGAACGGATCGATCTTGCAACCAATAGCACTCAAGGCTTCTCTGTGATAGCGCCAGAACGCCGTCGATCGACACCGGAGCACGTTCTTGGCCAAGACGCGACGATATTCCGTCAGCCGACCCTTGAGGTAGCAATCGTATTCATCGCGGTTCAGATAAATCGGGCCGTACTTTAGGAACGTTATTAGGCCTCCCAAAGCACGCGTTTCAAAGCTATTTGCGAATACATTATTTGAATGCGGCCGGGGCCGAGAATAGCTCAAGACTTGGTGAACAAATCCGAAGTCGCTTTCTTGCAAGACACTAAGGCACGCTTCTGTGTCGGCGTGGAGATTCTGCTCGTTGAAGAATGGCGTGCGCTTTCGAACCAGGTCGGCTCGTATTAATTGGGCTGTGAGCGTTCCAAACACGTCCACCCCGCCAGCCAATTTGCGTCGGCAAATCTCTCGACCGTCCACCACGTGGCTAGGGAAAGGCAGGCCGGCCCACAAAACGCGATCGACTTCTAGCGCGTAAGACGACACTACACCTACAGAAGGATGTTGTTCAGCGTTCGCTACTAAATCTTGGAGACAAGAAGGAAACAACCAATCATCGGCAAATACAACCTTACAATACTTGGCATGCGGAGAAACATAACTCAGGGCGCGATTATGGTTTTCTATAATTCTCAAGAAATTCGAAGCATTGATTACCCTGATGCGCGGATCGGACTCTGCATACTTTAAACACACCGCGAGCGTGCCATCCGTGCTGCAGTTATTCACAATCGTATAGTCCCAATTTTGATAGGTCTGGGCTAAGACACTTTCGATGCACTGCGGCAAGAACTCCGCTCCGTTATAAACGGGAGTGACTACGCTGACCAGGGGATCCTCGCTCATTTCTCGCCCGCCTTGCAGGCCGCGCCGGCTAGGATCGCTTCATGCACCTTCCAGCGCTGCGGAAAAAAGACGATACCGGAGCGGCTGTCCAGCATTCTTCCGGAAGAATAGACATTGGCCAACTCTACGTCGAGCTGGGCGCAATGCTCGACGTTGTCGTGGACGGGAGAAGCCGCGCCGGTGATCCACAGCGAGAAATAATAGCGGGCGGGGAGGAGATTTAGGAAATCAATGTGCAGATCCACGTAGCCATCGCCGGGAAGAACGAGCGGTATATCAATCCCGTGATGCCAGGTGCTGGTGTCGGTAATGAGGGTGCCGAACTCCGTGTAAAGACGGAGGCCGAAGCTGGGGTAAGCGACCGGCTTGTGGGCATGATAGTGAAAACGGATGACGAAGCTGTCTCCGCTGCGGACGACTTGGAGAGGCTCACCGGTAGACGTTAGGTACTCGACGCCCGTGTAGCGGATTTCGCCCGAGCCGCGGCGATTCTGTACGGAACGCAAGTCGGCCATTGCTTCGCGGGCGTTCGCGAAGGTGTTCATGTAGGCTTCGATGACTTCGCGAGGAGAGCCGTCCATGCACACCTGTCCGCCATCAATCCAGATGCACCGGGAGCAAAGGTTCTCGACGGCGGCCATATTGTGAGAAACGAAAAGGACGGTGCGACCACCACTGCGGAGGCCTTCCATGGTATTGAGGCATTTGCGCTGGAAGCCCGCGTCGCCAACAGCCAGCACCTCATCCACAATGAGCACATCGGGATCGAGGTGAGCGGCAACCGCAAAACCAAGCCGCAGGCGCATACCCGTGGAGTAACGTTTAATCGGCGTATCCAGGAATTGCGCGACGCCGGCAAAGTCCACTATGGAATCCAGTTTGGCCGCGACTTCGCCGTGTTTCATGCCTAGGATGGAACCGTTCAAGTAGATATTTTCGCGACCGGTGAGCTCTTCGTGGAAACCGGTGCCAACTTCGAGGAGAGAGGCGACGCGGCCCCCCACTTGAACGGTGCCGGAAGTGGGATAGGTGATTTTCGACAGAACTTTCAAGAGCGTGCTCTTGCCGGCGCCATTGCGACCGATGATGCCGACAACTTCACCGGCATCGACGCGGAAGGAGACATCGCGCAGGGCCCACAAGATATTGGGGGAAGCAGAGCGTCCGCGGAAAGGCGAACGCAGCAAACTGACCAGGCGCTCGCGCAACATGGTGTCGCGCTGAAGCGCGCCCAGGACGAACTTTTTGGAGAGTTTTTCAACAGCAATTGCTTGGCTCATAGTGCAACCCGAACGAGACTACACAGCTCCCTTCTGCGCTTCAGACCATGTCCGCAAAGGATCTTTCAGTCTTGCGAAAATAAATCGCACCAATAAACAGTAGAACCACAGTAGTGACCACGGAGATGCCCACCAGACCCCAGTCTATGCGCCGCGTGGTGAACAGAGACGAGCGGAATCCTTCGAGAAGGCCAGCCATGGGATTGAAAGCAAGGAAGTGCTTCCATTTGGCGGGCAAAAACGACACGGGATAAATGATGGGGGTCACCAACAGCCAGATCTGAATGATGAATGGCAAGGCATATTTGACGTCGCGATAGCGGACGTTGAGTGCGGCGAGAAACATGCTGACGCTAAATGCCAGCAGCACCATACCGGCAACGAAGAAGGGCGCCAGGAAAAGAGACCATCCGGGCTTTACGCGGTAATACATCATCATCAGAACGAGAAATGAGGCGCCAACCAGAAAATCCACCAGGCCGCTGAGGACAGATGCCGCAGGCAACAGAGCCCGCGGGAAATAAACCTTGGTGACGAGCGGGGCGTTGCTGACCAGGCTGTTTCCCGCCTGGCTCAGAGTAGTGGAGAAGTAGGTCCAGGGAACCAAGGCACAGAACGAAAACAGAGGATAGGGGATGCCGTCGCTGGGAACGCCAGCAAGGCGGCCAAAAAAGAGCGTGAAGATGATCATGGTAAACAAGGGCTGGATAATCGCCCAAGAAGCGCCGAGCGCAGCCTGTTTGTAGCGGACCTTGACATCGCGCCAAGCCAGGAAATAAAGCAGCTCGCGATAGCGCCAGAAGTCTGCAAGCCATTCAGAATTCATTCGTCCACCTCGTGTAGCCCCCATCTGCGGCCGCCGCGCGGGGGCCACAGCAAACACAAATCTCATTGCAACCGCAAGTTGATCTTTCTTGCATGGAAAGCCTCAGCGAAACCTGTTGGGGAACTTGCCTCTACCCCGCGCAGCCGCATCAGGGCCAGGAAGGTGTCATCCGAAAACCACTGCTTCGATGCCTGCGTGCGGAAGGTCTGCTGAAGAAAGGCGGCCTTTTTCCGACACGTCGATTCGTCCAACGGAGAAAATACATTGGGGGAACCCAAATCTCCGTCGTATTTGGGAATTTCGTATTCCAGGATGAGGTGATTGCGAAACGTGTTCCAGGTCAGTTCATTGAGCAGGCGATGGTCCTGGTGCAAGTCATGACGATAGTGGGTGAAGACCAAGCTGGGATTGATGCGTCTCTTGAGGCGCTCGAATTCCTCTTTGATTTTCGCGCCCAGGTAAGGAAAAAAACCGTCGCGATAGGAGCGAATGGTAATGTTTTTGAACCTCCCGCCCTTCAAGAAAAGACCGGCACTGCGTAGCGCCTCGCGGCGACGAGGCGCGCTGGAGCTGAAGACGATCCAGTCGACGCGCACCGTGGGTTGCACTTCGAGCAGGCGCAGAATGGTTCCACCGCAACCGATTTCGATATCGTCGGAGTGTGCGCCAAGGCAAAGGACGTGAAGCGGCTGCTTGCCGAGCTCCGCCAGACGAAGATTCATCATCACGTGCGAACGATTCCTAGGTTGCATCCGTAACGGCATCGACGGAAATCGCCGCCTCCTCGCGTTGCCGCGCATTTTTCCAGACCTCCCATGGCGCCTCGCTCCGAGCGTATAAGTCGTCCAGTTGTTGCTTGTCCTTGAAAGTATCCATGGAAGCGTAAAAACCGTCGTGGCAGTAGGCCACCAACTGCTTTTGCGCCATGAGACGCTGAAAGGGCTCGAGGACGAGCTCCTCTCCGTTGCGAATGTACTGGAAGATTTCCCGCTTGAAGACAAAATATCCGCAGTTGATGCGAAGCTCGGTATCGCGTATGGACTTGACCTCGCTGACGAAACCGTCAGGATCGGCGGAAATGACGTGATAGGTGAGATTCGGCTTGGCCGAAACAAACGTGGCAATTCTGTCGTGATGCCGGGAGAACTCAATGAGTCTTGGGAGTGGCATATCGGTGAGGCCGTCAGCGTAATTGGCGAGGAACACCTGCTCACCGGCGAGGTAGCGCTCAACGGCCTTGAGGCGCTGGCCAATATTCGAGTGTATTCCCGTTTCGGCGAAGGTGATGTTCCAGTCGTGGATGTCGCTGTTGAACAGCTGGAGGTCTTTTCCGCCGTTCGAGAGCGAAAAGTCGTTGGAGACGCACTCGTCGTAATGCAAGAAGTATTGCTTGATGACGTCCGCGCGGTGACCCAGGCACAAGATAAAATCCTTGTGGCCATAATGCGCGTAGTACTTCATCACGTGCCACAGGACGGGCCGGTAGCCAATTGGCACCATGGGTTTGGGCACATTGTCCGCATATTCGCGCAACCGCATCCCAAGCCCGCCGCAGAAGATGACCACTTTCATGGAAGCCTTCTCCTTGAGATCCGTCCGGGGGACGAACCGTATTCGAGCGAAGAGATCACGAGTAAACCTTCACTTCCGGGATAGGCACGACGAACTTGCCTCCCCAGTCCCGAATGAATGCATTCTGCTGCATGATTTCTTGCTTGAGATTCCACGGGAGAATGAGCAGGTAATCCGGCTGTGTGCGGCGAATCTGGTCCGGCGGATAGATGGGGATGCGCGTTCCGGGCAAGAATTTGCCGTGCTTATGCGGATTGCGATCGACGGTGTAGTCGATGAAGTCAGTGCGAATGGAACAATAATTCAGTAGGGTGTTGCCCTTGCCAGGCGCGCCGTAGCCGGCGATTTTTTTTCCGCTGCGCTTGGCTTGGATGAGGAATTCGAGCAGCTTGCGCTTGGTTTCCTTTACCTGATCGGCGAACCGGGAGTAGGTTTCGATTTGTGCGTACCCCAACTTTTCCTCTCGCGCGCGCAGTCCGCAGACGCGCGAGGTCACCGGGTGTGAGGAGTCTTCGGCACGCCGAGCAAAGATGCGTAGCGAGCCGCCATGCGTGGGCAACTCTTCCACGTCAAAGAGCGTTAGGCCGTGCGTGGCAAAAATCCTTTCGGCCGTGAGGAAAGAAAAATACGAGAAGTGTTCGTGGTAAATGGTATCGAACTGATTCTCTTCCATCAGCCGCTGAAGATGCGGGAATTCCATGGTGATGACGCCGCGGGGCTTGAGCAGGATGTTCATACCAGCGACAAAATCGTTCAGATCAGGAACCTGTGCAAGGACGTTGTTGCCGAGGAGCAGGTCGGCCTGCCTGCCGGCTGCAGCGAGCTCGCGAGCCGTTTCTGTGCCAAAGAACTTCACCAGGGTGGTGACGCCCTTTTTGACAGCTTCAGGGGCAACATTCGCGGCAGGCTCGATGCCGAGGACCGGCACGCCCTTCTGGACGAAGTATTGAAGCAGGTATCCGTCATTACTAGCCACTTCCACGACGAGCCTGTTCTGGTCGATCGAAAAACGCTCTGTCATCTGATCCGTGTAGGCCTTGGCGTGAGCAAGCCAGGAGTCGGAGTACGAGGAAAAATAGGCGTAGTCGGTGAAAATGTGCTCCGGGCTCACGTAAGCCTCGAGCTGTACCAGGAAGCAGTTGGCGCAGACGTAGACGTGCAGCGGATAAAATGGCTCCATCTGGTTCAGATGGTTCGGACTGAGATAGCTCTCACACAACGGCGACATACCAAGATCCACAAATGTGTGCTTGAGCTTGGTTGCGCAAAACCGGCATCTGGAATTAGTCGTTTGGCTCATCGCATGTCTCAATAGGACTTGTACAGCGGCCGCATGGCGACTTCGGTGACTTCCGCGCTGCGCGGCAGGTTGAGCACATGGAGCACCATAGTGGCCACATCCTCCGGCTGCATCAGCAACTCCGGCCGGTAGGCCTGGCCTTCCTCATGGAAAAGCCTCTCGGTACGAGGTGTGGCCGTGCGTCCCGGAAAAACACTCAGAACGCGAATCCCGTCGGCATTCACTTCGTCACGAAGGCTGTCGGCAATCGCCTTCATGGCATGCTGCGTGGCAGAAAACTGGCCGGCGCGAGCGCGAGCCTTCAAACCGCTGCTGGAATTGACGAAAACAATTTGGCCAGGCCCGACTCGAAGCAGGGGCAGGGCCAATTGCGTCAGCAGGTAGGGTCCGCGGACATTAGCGCGATAAAGGGTATCTAGCTCGGAAACAGAAGCATTCGCATGTTCACCATGGTGGATGGCCCCTGCGCAGTGCACCAGAACGTCGAGTCGACCGTAATCACGGTCAACGTCAGCGACCAAGGCGCGGATATCTTCCTCGCGCGTGAGATCCGTACGATACAGCCGAGCCTTCGGTGAATGCTTGCGGGCTATTTGCAGCACGTGTTCAAGAGTATGCGTGTTGCGGCCGATCAAGTAGGGGCGAGCGCCCTGGGCGGCCAAAGCCAGTGCGATGGCCTTTCCGATTCCCGAGCTTGCGCCGGTTACGATGGCAACGCGATCCTGCAGCATTTTCGTTGCCGCGTCCGCGCTATTCACGAGTTGGTCTGCTGTGGTCATTCTGTTTGTCCCGGACTCTTCAAACGGCAGCGGCTTGCAGCTCGCCCGGACCCACAAGGGGCGGCTGCGTCTGGTACAACGCGTAAAGTTCTTCCGACACATGGGCGAGGTCGGTACCGCGCAGATAATCGTGCATGCAGGTGCCGGTGGACTCGGAATCAACGTTGGGAGCGCCGCGGCGCGAAACTACGTCATCAATGTGCACCGTGCGGAAATCGATGCTCAGGCGAGTGCGGCCGGAGGTGTTGGGTACGCTGGAGTGCATTTGCGCGCCGGAGAAAAGCAGCATGCCCCCTGGAGGTGTAATCACACGGATCTGGGGGTCGAGTTCAATGGGTTCTTCTGGGCGAGGCTGCTTGCGAGTGTCCTCTTTCAGAAACTGAGCGGCGTTCTGGCGGCTGGTGCGGTTCCACTCGTCATAGTTGTAGGTTGCGGAGCTGTTGCGCACCGGCTGACTCCAGTAGCGCGGGTGAAAGGCCATGGCGTTTTCGGAAACGACCGGATAAATGGGTATCCACCAGTTGATTTGGCACATCGGGGCCGAGTACCAGGTATCGCGATGAGGGTGGAAAGCGTAGGCGATGCCGCTGGTGAGATATTTATCGCTGGTGGAGGTACGCATGCGCGGCACATCGAAGTACGTCTTGCTGAGATCACAGCCCATGTCGCGCAGGATTCCCTGGATACAGTCTTTTGATTTGGGGTGGTGGATGAACTTGGGTTTGAGCTCGGCGAGTATCGCGGCATAGCGCTCGACGGGCATGTGAAACTGTGCCGTCTGAGGGTCCTCGCCGGCAAATGCCTCTGCAAGCATCTGGCGTGCAACCTCGATGAGAGCGAGAGAACCAGGCGTGGGCGAGTGGACGATTAGCTGGCCGTTGTACAACAATTCGCGCCGCTGTTCGTCGTTATTCGTCGTATCGATGTAAATCGCATTCATGGTTCTGTCCTTTCGAGTGACTCAGCGCGCATCGGCGGCGCAAACTCGAGACATTCGCGCAAAAGACCTTTCTCCTGCAAATCCGCCGCAGCATCGGAGATGGTGTCGAACGTCAGCTTGGAGCGCTCCGCAATATCCAAAAGCGAATGGCTGCCATCCGAGAGACTCAGAACCCACAGCATGGCTGATTCACGCGCGCCAGCATTGTCCGCACCGCCAATCATCGAGTAGAGGCCGCGCCTTCCGAGCTGCGGTTCGCATTTCGGGCTCAAATTCAAGAAAGTTCCGTTTCGTTCGAGTAGAGCCAGGGTTCGGAGACAAACGTCAAATGATTCGGCGAGTCTCTCTGGACGAACAAAGTCCAGATTGTCGGCCGAGGTGTGATACTCCGGAAATGTGCCGTGCGGGCTGCGCGAAAATCGTCCCACGGGCAGATTGATTCCCGGCGAGCAGAATTGCCGCTCATCATAGCCGTACGGCGAGAAATCGAGCAGGTGATGCTCATAAGAACCGTGCTGCAGCACGTGGGCTGCGGCCCGGTCAATTTCGGCGTTACCTTGCCGGCTTCTCTTGTAATGCAGTTTTCCTTCATCTCCCAGACCGGTGAGCACCAACCCGTGCCGGATGCGAGAAAGCTTTTCTTCGTTCAAAGCCAACCAGGTGATGGCACCAATGGTTCCTGGAATGAACAAGAACCGGTAGGAATACCTGCGCGGATGCGCGGACAAATGTTTCGCGAGGAATGCGGCGATTGCAATGCCGGAAAGATTGTCGTTGCACATCGAGGGATGGCAACAGTGTGTCGAGAGAACGATTTCATCGGGCAGATCGCCGGGGAGAAAGCATTCTCCGTAGGTCAAGTGGCCAGGCTGCAGCGTGGAGTCGATGACGACTTCGTATTCGTCGTCGGGCAGGAGGTCGAGATGGCGCTGGCTCAGACAAAAGCCCCAACTTTCTTTGTAATAGGAGGTGCGGTATGGAATCCAATCGGGACGGTCCGGCAAAGTGAACAGGTGAGTCTTCAATTCCGCAAGGCGCATCTTCCGGCGAACCGGAACGCTGTAATTGACGACGTGGAGATTTGAGGCTTGGAAATCGATGACGCGCTCGCCACGAGAGTTCCTCACATAGCCATCACGGATATTCCATTCTTTGGGCACAGTCCAATCGAAGACCTCCGTGCCTGTCGGCACTTCGCTGACCGTCAAAAGGACGTGCTTTGCGACCAGGCGCAGAGTATCGCGCAGGCCTTCGCCGGTAATACTGCGGCAGATCGGATAGAGATCCGCTATCAAACGGTGCAGCTCAGCACCGAGACTAGTGCAGGCTGACGCGGTGTGGATTTTGGCCGAGCTCATTGACCTAAGTCACCCTCGCGATCGAGGAAGTCCACATAGTTGCGATCGCGCTCAAGAATCGTTCGCTCCGCGGATGGCCAGTCGATGCCGAACGAAGGGTCGTTCCAGCGTATTCCGCGGGCACACTCAGGAGCGTAAGGCTGGGACATCTGGTAGAAAACCTCGGTGTCGTCGAGAAGGGTTTGAAAACCGTGAGCAAATCCTTCCGGGACGTACAGCATTTTGCCAGTTCCCGCGCAAAGTTCGACCGTCAAGTGCTGCCGAAAAGTCGCCGAGGACTCACGCAGATCGATAATGACGTCAAAGATTGCTCCCTCTGTACAGCGCACCAATTTGGCCTCAGCAAATGGCGGGACTTGGTAATGCATCCCGCGCAACGTTCCTTTACGTTTGTTAAACGAGACGTTGCATTGCGCAATGTGAGCGTTCAGACCGTGAGCCACGAATTCCTCGCGACAGAACGTGCGAGTGAAGAACCCGCGCTCGTCTTCAAGCCTTTCCGCTTCGATCACGAAAGCACCCGGCAACTTGGTCTCCCGAAAAATCACTTCTCACCTGTTTGCAAGTAAGCGCACTAATCGGCTGTCGCTTGCAGTACGCTCGCGACACCGGCTGACTGCCAGCGTAAAGTTGAGTCCAGGCGCCTCGACGCCAGCAAGCCCTGGATGTGATCGATGCGTTTGTACCGTGCGCCTTCAAAGTCCTCGAGGCGCAAGTCGACTTTTTGGTAGGCCGCATACAATTCACGAGCACCCTTACGCGCGTCCCATTGCGGCTGGAAATTGGAAAGCGTGCGAGAGATGCGGCTGAAGTCAGCGCGGTAACACCGCTTGTCGGGGCCGGCATCCGCGGCATATTCAATTTGGCATCCGGGGACGGTTTCCTTCACGATTTCCGCCAAGTCTCGAATCTGATAGTTCTCTTCGCTGCGGCCGACGTTGAAGGCCTGGTTGTGCACGAGCTCGCGAGGCGCTTCCAAGACGGCCAGAAACGCGCGGGAGATGTCCTCGATGTGAACGATTGGACGCCACGGCGTGCCGTCGCTCTTGATATAGACGCGGCCGGTTGTGAAGGCCCAAGCGACCAAATTGTTCAGCACGAGATCGAAACGCAGCCGGGGAGAAACGCCGTAGGCCGTGGCGTTGCGCAGAAAGGTTGGACTGAAATCGGTGTCCGCCAGTTTGGCGACATCGCGCTCGACCAAAACCTTCGATGTGCCGTAGGGTGTGACAGGGTTAAATTCGGCGGATTCGTCAAGGATCTTGTCACCGGCGGCGCCATAGGTGCTGCATGAGGAGGAGAAAACAAAGCGCTCCACGCCGGACCGCTTTGCGCACTCGGCGAGATGAACGGAAGCTTTGTGATTAATCTCGTAGGTCAGGTCCGGATTGAGGTTGCCAAGAGGGTCGTTGGAAAGCCCCGCAAGATGGAGTACCGCGTCAAAGCCCTCCAAGTCGGCAGGCGAGACATCCCGGATGTCTTTGCGAATCGAGGGAAACTGGGGGGGAGGCTCGCCAAACGTGCATTGCTCGAACAGGCCGCTGTCCAAACCGACGACTTGGTGGCCGGCTTCGGCAAGCAGTTGAGCCAAAATAGTCCCGATGTACCCTAGGTGTCCAGTCACCAACACGCGCATGCGATGAACTCTCCGAAATCGAAAGAAATGACAAATTTGGTCAGGTGTTTCGGTTTAGGAGGGAGCAATCAGGGTGCCACTCGTGCGCGGAGGTTAGGCATCAAGCGGATGAGAAGCTGCAGAAAACAAAGGTGATACTGGCGGAACACTCGGCGGAATGCCCGCGAATTGTCCCGATGATTTCCTTTCCGGGGCATTGTTTTTCACGTCAGCCGGAACTGGCGAAGGACGATAGATCACACAAAAGTGGAAGTCTCCTTCCTAAATTGCCTGAAAAACTGGACAAAGCAGGTTCAGTTTTCATTGTAAACAATAGGCTTACATGACTTTAAACTGGTGCGAGAATTGCCGCTCTTATATGGTCGGCTTGCGCATGGCGAGCCGTCGTTAGACCGACCAACAACACGGATTTGACCGTCTAGAGCAGCAATGCCACGGATTGGCTCCCATCAGGTTCCCGCGCGAACACTCCTGCTCATCGGAGTGGACTCGGTCGCGTTCGTTTTCATTCTCATCTTTGCTTCTGCTCTACGACTGCGTGCCTCGCTGACAACGGAAATGAACGACGCTTCGTATTGGGCGAGGATAGCTTTGGTGGTTGCAGTCTGTGAGACTTCGCTCTATTTCAACGATCTCTATGACTTCCACGTCGTTCGCCGACGCATCGATCTGCTAGTCCACATGATGCAAGCACTCGGCGCGGCCTGCATGGTCCTCTCAGTAATCTATTTCCTGACTCCAGATGCTAGCTTGGGACGGGGCATCACGGTTCTGGCATCACCCTTGAGCTTGGCGTTTCTGCTGGGTTGGAGGCTTTCGGCAAATGCAACGAACCTCTTGGCCCACGGCAACGAACGAATTCTCATGATCGGAACTGGAGATGCTGGAGTCTCCCTCGTGAAACACATTCTCGCCCATCCTGAATACAACATGAAAGTTGTGGGATTCCTGGATGAAAAGGGGATGGACATTGGGAAGTCTCTGGTCAATCCCAAGATCATCGGAGCCACGGCCGATCTTGAAGAGATCGTGCAGGCGGAAAAGGTCGACCGCGTGGTTTTATCGCTCAAAGAACGCCGGGGAGGCACACCTGTACGCGAACTGCTCCATCTTAAACTTGCAGGCGTGGGCGTAGAAGACGTTCATAACTGTTTCGAACGCCTCTCGGGACGGATCGCACTGGAGCATCTCTCTCCCAGTTGGCTGATTCTTTCCGACGGTTTCAAAAAATCGCCGTGGCTGCTCGCCTCCAAACGCGCCATTGACATCTTGGCATCTTCCGTACTTCTGATTCTCAGCGCACCGATTTTGCCGTTAGTCGCGCTCGCGATCTATTTGGAATCCGGCCGGCCAATCTTTTTACGGCAGATGCGGGTGGGGTACAAGGGGCGTGAATTCGAGTTGATCAAGTTTCGCTCGATGGTGCAGGATGCGGAGAAAGACGGCCCACAATGGGCCAGCCGACAGGACCGCCGCATCACCAAAGTCGGCAAATTCATTCGGAAAGCGCGCCTGGATGAGCTTCCTCAACTATTCAACGTCTTGCGCGGGGAGATGAGTCTTGTGGGTCCCCGACCAGAACGTCCGATATTCTGCAAGATGTTGGAGGAGAAGATACCGTATTTCAATCTGAGGCACTCGGCTCGTCCGGGGCTGACCGGCTGGGCGCAGGTCCGGCTTCGGTATGGCTCAAATATTGATGACGCCAGGGACAAACTCGAACTCGATCTTTTTTACCTGAAGAACCTTTCGTTGTTGGTGGATTGCGCCGTACTTTTCGAGACGATCAAAGTCGTGTTGCTGCGGCGGGGGGCGCAATAGCATTCCCTATGGGTAAGTCGGCCATACAAGCAGTCGAGAAGGAAACTCCGGCTTCGACCTGCAAAGCAGGGCCTGAAAGCAGCCTCGGCCTAGGGGAAGCGTGGAAGAAGGGGGAGCCAATCCGTATCCTGCTTCTTACCGACTCATTTTCTCCTCATGCCGGCGGTTCACGCGAATATTACTACAATGTCTTTCGCGAACTGGTGGCCTTGGGAGGAGCAAAAGTCGTCATCCTCACAAAAAAAGTGCCGGGATGGGAGTCCTTCGATAAGAAGCAGTCCTCGACCTCCTTTCGAATCCACCGAAGGTTCAAGCCCTTGAAATCGTGGAAATATCACGAATTGCCGAAGGGAATCTTCCCGTTCTTTCAAGCCTTCTGGCGCATCTTGCGAGACTCTCCTCAAATCATTCATGCAGGAGATCTTTATCCGCCGGGTCTCATCGCATGGATCATCAACAGGTTGACCGGCATACCCTACGTTATCTACTCCCACGGTGAAGAGATTACGCAGACTGATCGCTACCGATATCAACCGCGCGTACGCGACCGCATCTACAAAGGAGCCGCAGCGGTAGTCGCCAATTCGGAGTTCACCAGGAAGCAGCTCCTGCGCATTGGAGTAAGCGAGGATCGCATTGTGAAGATTACTCCGGGTGTCGACGCAGTTCGATTCCGGCCAGAGCCGACCGATAGAAAGTCGATGGCACCCTACAACTTTAAAGGCAAGACAGTGGTTCTTACAGTCGCGCGCTTGGTGCCCCGGAAGGGCCATCGAGCAGCACTGCAAGCATTTGCAAGAGTGTGCCGGGAATTTCCGGAAGCCCATTACCTCATTGCGGGAACCGGACCCGAGGAGCAGAAACTGCGCCAGTTTAGCGAAGAACTCGGAATACAAGGAAGAGTAACCTTCACCGGATATATTCCCTGCGAGACCCTGCCAAGCTTATACAATTTGTGTGACGTCATGCTCCTGGCAAACCGTGAAGAGGCAGATGGCGATGTCGAAGGATTTGGGATCGTCTTCCTAGAGGCAAACGCGGCGGGAAAACCGGTCATCGGGGGCCGATCCGGCGGAGCAATAGAGGCAGTTGTGGATGGCGTGACGGGTTTTTTGGTCGATCCAGATAATTCAGCAGAGCTGGAAGGTGTACTACGAGAGCTTTTGAGGAATCCCAAGCTTCGCCACACGATCGGAGCGGCTGGTCGCCGCCGAGTTGAATCCGAATTCGATTGGAAACAGCGAGCGCAGAGACTTCATGAAGTGAATTGCAGAGTATCGCAGGGAAAGTAATTTTGAGACAACTGCTGCGCAGAAGTGGACTGAATTTTCGGCGCTGGCTGGAACGAGTAATAATCGGAGCAGGAAGCAGCTAAGCATGCATTTGAGAATCTCCACTTATGCGCCGCCGGTCATGTATCGTGACCGGTGGTCGTATCTCCAGGTGAATGGATTTTTGTGGGTTTTTCTGGGTATGGCGGCTCGTGGTTTGTCGCTGGTACAGCGGGAGAGAGAAGAAGCACAAGCAGCTGATTTGCCGGTAAGAATTGAGTCCTCGGCCATGGCGGAAGTTTTTTCCACATGACCAATCGCGATACAGAGCGGCCGGCCACGGGGCGAAAACCGGTTCACGTTCTTTTTCTGATTGACCAGTTATGCGAAGCGGGGGGAGCGGAGCGGGCGATTCTCAGGACAATCCGTTTGCTTCCCAGAGATCGTTTCCGCTGCACTTTGATCACCTTTCGGATAGACGAAAAAGTGGAGCTGTTTCGCAATATGCCCTGCCCGCACTACGTGCTTCCTTTGCGGCGCACGTACGACTGGAACGCGCTGCGAATCGCTCGGAAGATCCGCAGATTCATTCGCGAAGAAAGAGTTGATATCGTTCACACCTTCCACGAAACAGCGGATTTGTGGGGAGGATTGGTCTCTCGGATGAAGGCCGGACCCGCACTGGTCTCGAGCCGGCGGGACATGGGAATCCTGCGCGCACCTAAACATCATTTTGCCTACCGGCTGATGAGATCTAGATTCGATCTGGTTCTGACCGTCTCCGAAGAAGTGCGCCGCTATTGCATCGAAAACGACGGCTTGCCGGAATCGACAGCGGCCACGTTGTACAACGGAGTGGAACTGGAGAGCCTTACGCAACCAAACGGCGTCCACAGCCTGCGTAAGCAACTCAGTTTAGAGACTGGCGCGCCAGTGGTGCTGACCGTGGGGCACATTCGCGAGGTAAAGGGAATTGACGTCCTCGTGAAGGTCGCCGCGCGAGTAGCGCTGGAGATTCCTAAGGTGGTGTTTGTGATTATTGGAGCTAACGCCGATCCGGAATATTTTCAGACGATCCAGACGCAGATCGCAGAGTTGGGCATACAGCAGAATGTTCGGTTTGTTGGCCAGACGGAAAATGTCGCTTCCTTTCTGAAAATCGGAGATGTGTTTTTCCTGCCATCCCGAAGTGAAGGGTTCTCAAATGCGCTCATCGAAGCCATGGCTTGCGGCTTGCCTTGTGTGGCGACGAGGGTCGGCGGAAATCCCGAGGCAATTGAGGAAGGGAGCAGTGGATTCGTCACCGAGAGCGAGGATGCTGATACTGCAGCGGACCGAATCCTCAGACTACTGCGTGATCCGAATTTGGCGAGTGAAATGGGATCGGCGAGTAAGGAGATTGTTGAGGCGAGGTTCACAGCCAAGAGGATGATCGATCAACTCGTACGGCACTATGACCAGCTCTTAATCGCGAGGCAGAAGAAAAATGTTGCCGGCCTTTGAAGCCATATACTGGGCGTCGGTGGGTGTCCTCATTTACATTTATTTGGGATACCCGCTGTTTCTTGTCATCATTTCCCGGCTGTTTTCTCGCCGTAGTCCAGAGCCGGGTTACACACCCAATCTATCTGTCCTTATTGCAGCTTACAACGAAGAAGCGGGAATCCAAGAAAAGATTGAGCGCACACTAGCTCTCGATTACCCTCGGGAGAGACTGGAGATCCTCGTCTTATCAGACGGCTCCACAGATCGAACAGACGAGATCGTGCAATCCATGTCGGATCCCAGAGTTCGTTTATTGCATGTTGCGGGACGCAAGGGCAAGACAAACGCACAGAATGAAGGCGTAGCACATGCGCGAGGCGAGGTCCTGGTTTTCTCGGACGCTACCACAATCTATCATCCCCAAGCCTTGCTCTTTCTAGCCTGTAATTATTCTGACCCGCGCGTAGCGGCAGTGAGCGGCAGATATCAATATTTCGATTCGGGCGGCAAATCGCCCACTGGACTGGGTACGGTGGCATTTTGGAACTACGAAAACTTTATAAAGACCATGCAATCGCGGATTCGCACGATCAGCGGCTGCTGCGGCTGTATTTATTCCGTGCGACGGGAGGCCTACACAGCCCTTGCGCCCGAGGTGATCAGTGATCTAGTCCAACCGCTGCACGTTATCCAGCAGGGCTATCGAGTTGTCTTTGAGGATCGCGCGCTTGCGTATGAGGAGACGACGCAGTCCACGTCAGAGGAATTCTCGATGCGTGTGCGAGTTGTGACCCGCGGCATGCGCGGCTTGCTAAGCGTTCCCAGCCTGCTTATGCCTTGGAAGTTTGGCTGGGTATCTTTTCAGCTTTGGTCGCATAAGCTGCTGCGCTGGTTGGTTCCGTTCTTCGTGTTGCTGATTTTCACGAGCAACCTTTTTTTGGCGCGAGCGCCCTTTTACCGCGCCTTGCTGCTGGCTCAGGCCGCGTTCTATGCCGTGACATTTCTTTCGTTAGTCGTCCCTCTTCAGCGTGTTTGGAAGCCATTGGGTATTCCGCTGTATTTCTGCACTCTAAACGCCGCTGCCTTCCTAAGTGTCCTGGAAATCTTGCGCGGGAAGAAGTACGTCGTGTGGGAGACAGTAAGAACCTGACCTACCATGCGCGTTGAATTTCTCACTCAAGACGATCCGCTGTACGTTTTCCCGTTTTTCGAGGAGTTTGTCTGCAGCTATGCTTCCGAGTTCGAGATTGTGCAGATTTCCAGCTCGCCGACGATGGGTAAGCGCCCACGAATGCAAATGCTGAAGGAGTTGACGCAGCTCTACGGAGTGTGGGGGATGGGACGTCTGGTTTGGCGGTTGATAGGATCGAGGCTACTTGGGGCTTTCCCGAAGAGGACGGGCGCTGGAAAATATGCTTCGCTTTCACAATTGTGCCAAGCCTACAGCATCCCCTGCGCCAGGATAGATAATCCGAATGCAGCGGAGTTTGTTGAGAAAGTACGGCGGCGTTCGCCGGATGTCCTAGTCTCTGTCGCCTGCCCGTTTATTGTGAAAGAACCACTGCTATCCATCGCTCCCAAAGGAGCGATAAACATTCATCATGCACCTCTGCCAAAATACAGAGGCATGATGCCGACCTTTTGGCAGATGTACCATGGGGAAAAGAGGGTAGGGCTTACGATCCACTACATGGTTGCGAAGGTCGATGAGGGCGAAGCGCTCTTTCAGGACGAGCAGGCTATCACGCCGGGAGAATCGCTCGACTGTGTGATTCGGCGCTCCAAACGGCACGGAGCCCATTGCATGGCCGATGTTCTCCGGCAGATAGCGTCGCACTCGCAATCAAGTAGAGCGCTGAACTCAAACGAGAGTTCCTATTTTACATTCCCGACGACGCTGGAAATTCGTGAGTTTCGTCGTCGTGGGTACCGCCCTATCTAACCCCATACACCTATATAACCCCACACAAATGTGTGGGGTACCTGGCACCTAAATTGACCGGGTTCTTGCCGCGGGTCTCCTGCCCACAATAATTTCCGCCCGGACCCTTATCGCTACCGAAGCGTTATGCCAGGCACAAATGTGTAGAAACAGCGAAGTACAGGGCAACAACCTGTCCGTTTTTCGGTCCTTTTGCCAGTGGCGCCGCCTGCTTACAGAGCAGAGACTTGCATACGGACTGAGCCGCCTGTCTGCGATAGGGGGATTTCAGGTCGTAGAGCGACAGGCCTCCGCCTATATCTCCAGCAAGCGGCAGAGGCATAGACAAGGAAAAATCATGATACATTCGGAGTTCTCAGCCATGGGATCGTCAATCACAAGAGCCGTCAGGTGGTGCACGCTGCTTCTGGCGGTAGTCGTTATCGCCGGCGCTTCAGTCACCAAAGCGCAGACGATTCCGCCTGGGCCTGGGCCGAGCATTTTCTTCACCGATCTCACGAGCGGCCCAAACGCGGGTGGGGAGAACGTCTCCGGATTCGCCGGGGCGTACGTGACGATCTATGGTAACAACTTTGGCGCCACGCAAGGAACTTCGACGATCACGTGGAATGGGCTTAACTGTCTGCGCGTAGTGAGTTGGGGGACATCATATCTTTGGTACCAGAAGATCGTCGTACAGGTTGGTTCGAGTTGCTCACCTGGCACGGGGACTTTCGTTGTCACCGCCAATGGGCAAGCCTCGACAGCCGTGAGGGAAAACATTAGTGGAGGGACGCAGATACCGTCCCAGTTCACGGTCAGGTCCACCGGAAACATCCACTGCGTCTCAACATCTGGAAATGATAATAATCCCGGTACATTTTCCGGAGGATGTTGGGCAACAATAGTAAAAGGAAGACAAATTTCAGCCGGGGATGTCACTTACGTGGAGAACGGAGTCAGCCAAACTGCCACGGATGGCTTTGCGTCCTTAACAGCAACCGGAACGGGCACCGCTGCCAATCCCATAGCGCTGGCCGTTTATCCAGGGGCCACGGCAACTATTGGAGCGACAACCGGCAACGATGGCGTCCGCTTCTGCACTGGATACAGCGCATGTTCGAGCGGCGGGTCGTACTGGATTATATCGGGCTTCATACTACGTGGGTCGAATGCAGCTATCTCGATTTCTAATGGGACGGGGAACTTGAGATTTGTGGGGAATGACATAAGCTGTCCCAATGGAGATGGCTCGACAGCTTGCGTTACGTCGAATTCGAGTTCATTTACGTTCCTGTATGGGAATCACGTTCATGATGCCGGGAAGTCTACCTCAGTAAAAACTTACCATGCGGTGTACCTCTCTACAGACCTTAATCATAATTGGCTAGGCTGGAACTCAGTGCACAACGTGTTGGGATGCCGGGGCATTCAGTTCTATTCGACCGGGGGAAGTGACCAGTTCGACCTTCATGTGCATGACAATCTTGTCCACGACATTCGATGCGACGGTATTAACTTCGCAACAATCAACCCTAATAACGGACCGGTAGAGGCATACAATAACGTGATTTATAACGCCGGACAAGGACCAGACCCGGTTGACGGCGGATCCGTCTATACCTGCATTCGCGGGAGCAGTAGTGGAACGGTACCCGTAGAAATTTACAACAACACGATGTACAACTGTGGCTCTATCAAGAACTCGGCGGCTGGTGTATTTGACTTTAATAACTCGATGACTCGCTTCCGCAACAACCTCATTTTTCAGACCTCGGGCGAGACATACACACTCAACACAAACTGTCCGAGTTATTCGGGTTCTAACAACCTATGGTACGGTCTGGGCGCGCCGCCCTGCACGTTGACAGGCGACTTGAACGTTAACCCTCAACTGACAAATCCCGCCGCAGCTAACTTCCAGTTGCTATCAGCTAGCAGCCCGGCTAACGGAGCGGGGATTGCCATAGGCGGCTTGACTTCCGATTTCGCGGGGCTGCTCCATCCATCCCCACCGTCGATTGGTGCGTATGAATTTACAAGCGCTAGTGCTGCTGCTCTGCCAGCGCCGCCTACAAATCTTATTGTTGTAGTTCAATGATTTGCATGGCACGTTGGAAGCGGACAACAAATGGAAGGACGAGCGGTGCGCTACCCCCGGTGATGGCAGCGCTCCACGGAAATCTGTACGAGCCGGTAGTGGGCGTAGCAGGAATGAGGTCTGGACCCAGGGGACGGCGTTTGAGTCACTTGAGTTCCCCGCTCTAGCATCCATTTAGAAGCTTTGACTCGAGCCCTGCGAACTGAAAAACTTCAGGCTTGGAAAAGAAGCAAGTTCTCGCCTCTAAGAACCGCGTCGAAGTTATTCTCGGCTAGTTTCCTGAACAAGTTTCTACTCGTGCCTTGCCAAGGCAGGAGCCAGTCATGCAGCTCTATAATCACCAGTGCGGGGCTGTGAAGCCATTCTGCGGCTCCCTGAAACAATTCAGCTTCTGCACCTTCGATATCAATCTTCACAAGGAACAGACGCCTAAGTTCTCCGGGCTCACTAATTCCTTCGATGGTGTACCCACGCAATGAGTTGGACTGCCCCAGGCTCGAGCAGTCTGGTACCTCCTGAAGACGAAACGATGCACTGCCGGCTTGGGGATTCGAGATTGTCAAACGGCACGAGTGATCCCACACACCCCCATGCAATGGGACCACATTTGGGTAAGCCATAGTGTTGCGCTGAAGAATTTTGAAATTCGATGCGTCTGGCTCAACAACATACACCAAAGCATCCGGGTAGTGCGTCGCGAACCAGACTGCTGAGAGTCCAACGTGACCTCCACAGTCGACAATAACGGGTTTCTTCCCCTCAGACAGGATTGCCTTATAGGTCGCCCTAACTCGCCCAATCTGCGGAAGCGACTGCAAATCGTACTCCCGCATCACCATAATCTGCCAAAAGATCGGTAGATCTTGCCGTCGGAGATGCACCGGAGTCGAGTTTCCTGGAAGTCGAAGACTTAAGGTGCTCCGCGAGGAGAAGGAGCATTGCACGATTAGGGTACACCAAAGGCGTATACCCCCGGTGAAGCCGAATGCGCGAATGAAGCTGACAAGCTGGCGAAGAAGGGATTTGGGCACAGTGAGTCACCTTCACCGCTCAAGTGCGGGTTCAAGGTCATTCGAGATCATAACTTCATTCGGCTGTTCCAATTTGTCAACTTCACGCCCTTCGTTTGTGATCCTAAGCCCGGTTATGACGCATCCCAGAAGAATCCACACGTATCCGTCGACTTGTTGATATGTCCATCGATCGCCAAAACAATTCAGTACCATAGCGCTGAACATCAGCGCCACAAATCCCAGTCCCAAGCCAGACCATAAGGGACTCTCCGCCTGTGTAAATAGATGCAAGCCGAGGCGGAACAATTTCCAAAGAAGAGCCAGGAACAGAAACATGCCGACAATGCCGGTTTCGGCGAGAACCTTAAGAAAGTAGTTGTGTGTATCGCGGTAAGGGCCAACCCGACCCAAGTACTGATAACTCTGAAAGCCAGATCCGGTAACGGGATTGAGCTTAAAGAGCTCAAATGCATCCTCCCATAGCACTAGTCGCTGTTCTGCAGAATGATCGGTGAGTTGACCGGCCCCATCGGTCTCCGTAGTCATGTTAATGCGCTCTTGAACCGATGCCGGGAGCAGCGTTTGCCACGACAGCAAGATTAAAGCTGCCAGGATGAGGAACTTTCGAGTCTTAAGGAGACCTACGGCGATTAGTCCCGCCAGGGCCCCTGCATAGCCTCCTCGCGAGAACGAGTACAACAGACAATAGATGGAAGTAGCTGCCAATATTCCCAACGCCATCTTCAGCCAGATGCGCCGTGCGTAGCCGTAGCCGGCCAAGAGGACAGAGAAGACCATCGCTTCAAAAGCCGCCAAGCCATTGACGCCAGCATAGCCGATAAGGCCTTCGTCACGTCTTTCATATGAAAAATGAGACAGATCTCGCTGATTGAGCATCATTATATAGTTGCGGTTCAAAATGAGCACTGAAACAGCCATCACAAGCAAGAGCGTGCGAACCTGTTTCTCCTCTCGTATGGCACTACTGACAAGCATCGCAAGGAAAAACATCTCCACATAATTCTTCCAGTCGGAAAACCTGGAATCCGTGATCCATAGGGGTAGCGGCGCGTTTATGAAGTAAGATCCTTCCCAAAGAGAAAAATAGTAGAAAACAGCCACAAGCAAGAGGAACTTGGCTATCGGCACCTTGGGAATGATCGCTTGCCCCCTCAAAGCGAGACCCAGAACAACGCCCAGCAACAATAAGTCGATGAATTGAGACCCGAGAAACATCTCGTGGACCTTGTACCGAAGGGTTTGAAGAGGAAGCAAAAGGGTCATTACGTATATTCCTACCTGCGGCTTCCAGCAGATAGACAACAGGAACGTAACGCACATGACGATGTAAAGTGCCGTTGGTACGAATCCTGCGAGCCCGAGATGTATATGAACTGGCAGCATGAAGTGTCGTTTTTGTTCCTGTTTAGTGTCTTGGGAAGCGAGGTTTCAATTCACCGAGCCTGCCGAGTAGGCGACTTATTAGCGCTCGCTTCCATCAATGTGTCTTGTTCAAAATCTGATCGATTCAGGGTGCCGCACATCAACTGGCGAATCGTCCGGGTAGCGAAGGTCGAATAACAACCGTTCTCAAATCGGTGGGTGCCCATGAAATGAATGAACGAAGATTGCGCGTAGTCGACGCCGGCCAGTGCGTAATAGGACGTATATTTCGGATGTAGCAGGACGGATGCCCTAGTAGAGTTTGCGATGATGAGATTTGAAGTTACCTGTTCGCTTCCCCATTCATGCCACTTATCGGCACCGCAAATGGCTTCCATACTTTTTGAAAAGTACTCAACATCGCTCCTGGTAAAGGAGTTCCGGGCGAAACCTGCGAACGCCGCATTCCCGCGCACATACTTGAGATTGGAGCAATTGGGAAACCGGTCTAGCGACCGCTCGCCGACAGCTTGGGGTTCCATACTACGTGGATTGTTCTGTTTTGCCCGATGGCACGCGTCCAGCATTGACTCGACCCCTGGGAAAGAACCTGCTCCCAGCAAGGTGAAGCTGCAGTTCTGTGCAACCTGATTTAAAACCTCGGGGATCTCATTGAGGGTCAATGAATCCGAATCGATTTGGATGACATACCCATCGCCCACAAAGTCGGCAATCAGTAAGAGCCTTTCCCAGCACCCACCTTTCGGCGTTGCAGCCGGGCCGACATCCTTAAAACCGAGGATGCGAATCGCTGGCAGATGCTCACTTATCAATGCGAGATCCGTGCTGGTCAGTGATCCGTCATTCAGAACCACTATTTGGCCAACGTCGCAAAATCGACAAAAGGACTTGATTGCGATCAGATACATCACGAGGTCGCGGTGAGAGACTTGGCTTATGAGACAGACGTTAGTGGTTCGCATCTTTAGGGGAGGTGTACTAAAGATGGGACGACAAAGGAGGTTAAATCGGGTCCGCTGCAATCGATCTTTTACTCGGAAAAACATGAACTTTGTCCTCTCACCTGACTAGGAATCATTCTTCTTAGTCTTAGGGCGAGGTGGTCTGCATCTCGCCATGATCCTGTCGACCAATGCGCTTCTGGCGAAATCCCAACAGACTGATCGCCCGCGCTATTCCATATACCAGATATAGGACAAACAGCGCCGGGAAGTCTTGCCATCTCGTGCGCCGGACATCTCCCAACGCGAGCACTGACGGCGGAAGCAGCAGCATGCCAACGAAGAGAGACGCCAGCGAAATGTTGCCGCGATACGCGGAAATAATCCCCGTGATGATGATCATCAGCAGGCAAAGGAGGGTATAAATTGCAAAAAATACGGGTTTTCCATTCTGGAAGCTGCTGAAATTGAGCAGAAATACTCGAAACACGGAAGATCCGTGCCATATCTCGCGCCGGAAAAAGGTCTGAAGTGTCTGCGGCGATCCTAGATGCACAACTGCAATGGTTCTATACTGGGCGATACTCAATCCGAGCGCACGGGCGCGGCAGCAAAAATCACAGTCCTCGCTGGTTGCTAGGCTCTCGTCGAATCCGCCTATCGCGTCGAATTGGGAGCGTCTGATCATGAGATTCCCCGACGCAGCGTAGGAAGGCGAGAGGTTGACCTCTTTCATTTTCCGCGTAAACCAAACACGTGCGACCCACGAGGAATTCTCCGGAACCTCATAGAAGCCACCGATGATTTCTGCTTTCGACGAAACGAATAACTTCGCTGCCCTCTGCAGCCAATGCTCATGAACCACCATGTCAGCATCTAGAAATATCAGGTATTCTCCATTTGAGGCGGCTGCGCCAGCGTTTCGCAGGCTTGAAATGTTGATTTTAGGATGCAGCAGCACCGTAATATTCACGGCCTCGTGATAAGACTCCGCAATCTCTCGGGTGCGGTCTGACGAACCATTGTCCACCACGATGATTTCGAACTTCTGACGAGGAAATTCAAGACGAGCAATTGAGTTCAAACACTGACCAATCACGTGTTCTTCGTTCAGTGCGGGAATTATGATCGAAAATGTCATCGACTTCTCATGCGGCACTGCAGCACCTGTGGTGCCGCATTCTTCAGCCTTCAAGCAACTCAGTTTTTGCATAACGCTCTGTCAGCGATCCGCCCATCGTTGATTCGAAGTTGGTGGTACAGTCGCAAATAGCGTTGGGCCATTACTTCCGAAGAAAACTGTTGTTGGATCCTGGCGAGGGCCGCCTTACTGAGTCTTTCGCAAAGGGCGGAATTCTCGAGTAGCAAGCAAATGGCGTTGCTCAACGCCTCTGGATTCTTCGGCTCGATCAGCAAACCAGTTTCCCCGTGCACAACAATCTTCGGCACGGCCGCCACGCGAGTTGCCACGACTGGTTTGGCCGAAGCCATGGCTTCAATCAGCGCGATAGGCATTCCTTCATTCACGGAGGGAAGAACGAATACATCGAAGGAGGCATATACGCTGGGCATGTCGCTGCGAACTCCCAAGAATTGCACTTGTCTTGAGATGTTCAGCTCCGATGCAAGAGCCTCGAGCTTCGCTCGCTCTGTGCCCTCCCCGACGATTAGGAACTTTGTGTTTGGAAATCTCTCTAGAATCCGGGGTACGGCACGTAGCAGGTAATCAAATCCCTTCTGATCTACAAGACGTCCCACGCCACCCACAATTCGCATGCCGCTCTCTCCAAACTCTGCTCTGACCTTCAGAGATGGCTTCTGAAAAGCCTCAAGGTCGACTCCATTATCAATTACGGAAACCTTGTCAGAAGAAACTCCAGCGGCACGAATCTCGGTCGCGATCTCGTCGGAAACCGCAACGACATGGTTAAAGCGACGAAGAATGAGTTGATCGATATATGCATATAAGCGCAGAGGGGTGGTTCGACGCGTCCAAAGATGCGAAGTCGCCACTATCGGTACCCCAGTGTTCCGGGCGGCGAGATATCCATAGGCGTCTGTCTTATAGCCATGACTGTGAATTAGGTTGATATCATAATCATTAATGCAGCCATGGATTGCACTCGCCGTCGTACCATCTATCTTTCCCTTGCACGGAATGACGACGACAGGAAGATTCTGTTGTTGCATGTAACTTACGACGTCGGACGATTCCACATGCATGTTGTCAAATACACCCAGAACGCACTGGCAGCCCATCTGGTCCAGCCCTTTCGCAAGGTTTACGACCATTTTCTCGGCACCATAAATGCCCGCGCTGCTGAGAAGTTGTAGGACGCGCATTCCGGCCCTCGGATCGCTACTGCTTTTCATAGCTGGTGGATACAACGTACTCGTTCCGGTTCGCAAAAGCGTGCCACACGCGATGGTACATCCGGTCGCCAATGCACACTTTCAATGCCTGCTTCATCCTGAACGGCATCTGCAAGCGCGCCCTAGTTAACCCCTTCGCTGTTAGCAGCCGCCGGAGTTGAACCGCATCCACGGAATTACGAAGCGTTAACCTTCCTGCCACCTCGATACCTTCGCGCGCCGTCGCCGAGAGCCAAGGGTCGGAGGTATAAACTTGAGTGTAGCCGGCCTTCAGGCACGCCCGAAGTACACGACGGTCCCAGCGTCCATACGGTAGAGAAGCGGCAGTTACAGCTGAGCCTAGAACATCTTCCAGCCTTCGGCGAGAGCCCTGTAATTCATTGAGTAATCGTGAGTCCGAGCAACCGGGAAGAAATGCGTGCGAACAGCTATGAGATTCAACTTGATGCCCCTGTACCAGCAGCTCTCTCAAGTGCTGTACCGACATCCGGTCCTGTGCTCCTATCCATTCTGTGGTAATAAAGAAAATCGATTGGATGCGATACTTCTCGAGAAGAGGTAAAGCGAGATCATAGTTCGATATGTGCCCATCATCGAAGGTCACGTGATGCTTACAATAGGCGCTATCAAGCCCGCGAAGCACGGTCAAATGTTGCTCGAATTGAGCGCGGCTCACCCGGTAAACATCGCGCGCATTCTGTAATTCAAGCTCATGATATGTTAGATGCAACATTGCGGCCTCTAACGTGCCCTCGCTGTGTTTGTAAAGCCCGTGGCGGGTTCCGGTCTTGCGATTCGAGAGGCTTGGGAAGGGGAGGCGGCTCTCTTCTCTTTATCATAAAGGTCGCGAAAGCAGTCGAAATCGTGCCTCTGGAGCAAATTTTCGAGCCTTTTCTCCATGCCACTGATGTTCGTGTAATGGCGAAGCCGCGATTTTATCTTTTCTTTCACGCGCGGCTGCTGCGGATCAAGTTCCCATGGATGTATGTAGACCACGACGCGTTCGCCGTATTCCTGCTCAAACTTCCGGAAGACCCAGCGGGTGTAAGCCATAGGGAGAATTCGCAAATAGCCACCGCCGGCGCCGGGCAAATTCTGGCCAAACAAGCGGACCGTTGCGGGCGGATACTCTTTCAAGGCTCTCCCATTCTTGCATTTGAGTTCGTGAGGAAATCTTTCGCCGCCGGGAACCCCATATAAATCGTGAAAGATAGGATAGATGCTTGAATCGTAGCTAAAGCCCTCCTCAGCAAGAATATCAAGGGCCCACATGCAGTCTCGTGTGATCGACCAACTCGGTGCGCGGTAACCTCTCACCTTTACCCCAGCTGCGTTCTCAATGGCTCGAACGGCTGCGCGAGTGTCCCTCCGGAATTCCTCCGGTGTCAGCGAATAAACGGTACGATGCCAGTAGCTGTGACACGCAAGCTCGTGTCCGCGCGCATGGACATCGCGGACCAGATGGGGAAACTTGTCCGCAACCCATCCAACAAAGAAGAAGGTTCCCTTGACTTGATATTGATCAAATAGATCCAGCACGCGATGGGTATTGGCAACCACACGCGAGGACCATTCCGGCCAACTGCTCCGAGCAACAGAACGAGCAAATGCCTCGACCATGAAATAGTCTTCGACATCCACACTCATGATGTGTCTGGACCGAGCGCCCGGCTGGGCTGGTCGATAGAGAATCGTCTTTTCTGGCGTGTTCATCTTTACCGATTGACCGCAATTTGCTCGTGCTAGGGCAGCGCCTTTTCGAGCATCGGAAGAAAGCTCTTGCGAAAATCTTCAATCCTCGCCTGGGCCGCGGCTTCTCCCCCGGCATCAATCGGACTTTCTATTCTCACTAAGGAACCATCCGTTCGTCCTGTGAGCACGGACATCATCAACATGGCGTAGACATAGCGGATGCGGGTCTCAAAGGGTCGCGACCCCGCGTTGTACCACCAAGTCACCAGGCGGCTCGATCCGAGCCGCTCCGCCTTAATTTCCCTAGCAGTAATTGGTTGTCCGCGGAATGCTCCCCCTGAGGGCGGAGCCACGGGCAAAATGGCCCAGCCTTGTGCCGGATAGCAGAGCTCGGGCGTGTGAACTTCCAGGATGGTGGCTAGATCACTGTAGAATCCCGCGTAAACGATTACGGGAACTTGATTTCCCTTGGTGTAGACTCGTAACAAGCTCAAATCTGCGGGATCGCGGCCATACACTGGGTCAAAGCTGGTATCCAGCCCCTGCCATCCATCGAATGCGTAAGGGACCGCACTCCAGTCTGGCTGTTTCCTCTGCTGTTCGCGCGATTTTTCGGCGCCTTGTACAGCAGCGAACGTCACAGCAAACAGGGCAATCAAAGGAATTAAGCGTTTTTGCATGAGACCCATCGCAGAAGATTTTGCATGCCCAGTAAGCCCAGCACAGCAATCAGGAAAACGGCGATGCCCAAGGCCTGGTGCAAAGATTCATTGGCGACCAGAGATCCCCACTCCGTGGCGATCAGTCCAGTGCCAACAATTCGCATGACGTTGGCTCCAAGTGCCAGGAAGGGCGCGACGATCACCAGCAAAATCCGAGCCCAATACTTTTCATTCATGATCAAGCCGATTGCACATGCTAGAGCCAACAGTGCGAAAATAGATCGGGAGCCGCTGCAGGCTTGCTTAACCTCAAGGACATAGTTTGAGAGTCGCAACAGATTGCCATCCTGGTACACGGGTACCCCGAGGAATCCGAGAATCGCTCCGGATAGTGTGCTGGCCGCGGATTGCAGGTACCAGGAAACCTCGCCCACCGCGTAGGAAGGAAGCGGGACCATAAGGATTAGCAGCACAACGGGGCCGGCGATGAGAGCCAATCGCTGTTTACCCCACAAATACCCTGAAACTCCTGCGATTGTCACGATGAGAGCGACCCCAGACGCGAGCAAAGTTCCGCTCCGGCTAGCCAAGACCTGCAAACCACATCCCATTGTGGCTAGGAGCAAACCAGGGAACCACGTCGAGGTCACGGTGTTCGAGATCCTATGTCTTCGTTTCCAAATCAAGTAGGCGACCATTGGGGGGATCAAAATCCCAAAAGAATATTCTTCGTTGTGCTGCCAAGCGTAGGAGACCTGCCGGACGAAGTTCCCGTAAGCTAAGGCCAGTAACACAAGGAGTGAGCTCCAAAGGCCCAAAGATATCGCTCGTCGGTAGCCGAAGGGCACCATCAGAGAGAGGGCAGCACGATGGGTTCCCCTGTTGTCTCAAGCATAAGTCTCGTAGAATCTGATTTTTACGAGAATTGACAGAAGCGTTAGCTAGGGACAATGGAGTGTTTTTATCCCTTGTGGGCAACGTTTGGGCAATAAGAAGCCAGAACGTTCTTTAGGTGAGGTCGTTTAGGAGTAGCTGTCATACAGCAAGCCGATAAGTAGTACAGTAAGTCTTGTATTTTCATAACTATACTGGGATTTCTGCTCTGTGAGACCTAAGTTCTCCGTGGGAATGCCATGTGCTGGTACGTAAGCAAGCATGACCGAGCCGGACGGTACTGAATCAGTTGTGAGCCGTCACCCGAGAGACCGTGTGAGTACCCGCTGTCTTTCTTGGGACGCGGTATTAATCGGCTAATTAGGAAGCCTTGTCAGTATCATGTCTTTCCCTCGTATTTGCATGGTGACAGGCACGTACCCACCCGCCCGGTGCGGGGTTGGCGACTATACGGAATTGCTCTCTAACGCGCTCGCTTCGCGCGGTGCTGAAATTTCCGTGATTACTTCTGCCTATTTGGGAACACCATGTCGTTCCGGTAACCCAACGGTTCTTCCCATAGTGAAAGACTGGTCTCTGCTGAATGCGAGCAGGGTTCTGCGGAGCATCTTGAGAACTCAGCCCGATATTGTTCATTTTCAATTTCCGACGACTGAGTATCACCCGCACAGACTATTCGATCTGTTAGTGCCAATGATCAAAATTTGGTCGAGATCAATTAAGATCGTAGTTACGCAGCACGAGTCTCTCAGCGTTAAGAAGAGTTCGATACCCGGCCTTTTTAGACCCCTTCGCCACTGGCTTTCCTGCTCTTGGAGCGACGCAATCATTGTCGTGGCGGAATCGTATAGGGATCAGATTCACAACTTTTCGCCACGCGTCAGACGGATCCCATGCACGCCAATTCCCATCGCTTCCAACATTCCCATTTCTAAGATGGGCGTGGACCAATTACAGAAACTGCGGGAACATGCTGGAATATCTAAGAACGATGTTCTGCTGAGCTACTTTGGATTCATTCACCCGTCTAAGGGTTTCGAGCAAGTACTTGATGTACTGAAGTACTTAAGACGCCAAGGCGTGCCTGCTAAGCTCCTGGTTCTTGGAGAGCTGTCAAGTTCCAATTCCTACCACCAGCAGTTACTCGCGGAGATCGCTAAAGAGGATCTCTTGCATTCCGTCAAGATCAAGGGCCATCTGGATCGTAGTGAAGTCGCAAACTACCTGGCAATGTCAGATGCTTGCATTCTGCCCTTTGTTGATGGTCTACATCCAAAGAGAGGGAGTTTCCTGGCCGCAGCGCAGCAAGGGCTGTTGACGGTCACGACGAGCATGGATGGGAGTGGGCTATCCGTAGACGAAAACGTTTTCTATGCAAAACCTGGTGACATTAAGGCCATGGCAAACGCTGTACAAAGCTACGGGACGAGGAGACTGCCAGCCGGCGCGTTTCCTGTGCGGAGTTGGGGAGCGGTTGCCGATGAACACCTTGCGTTTTTTGGTAATTTGTTTGCGTCGGAGACGGCCGGGCATTTGTTGCAAACCCGGCACCGCGTCGATGAGACCGAGGAAAGCAGGTCCGTTTAAGATCCGGACTTGTGCAAGGACGTGCTTATTCCTCAAGTGGCGATCGGAAATGCGGTCTGGGCTCTCCGCGGCCGATCTCGGAGCCGGGTAATTTCCTGGCACGGCCGACTTTGCGCTTGATCTCCACGTCCTTGCGGGCCGCATACGGATTGGATCCGATCACGGTCCCCTTCGCATCCCGCGCCACCGCCACGACCACGATGGTCCTCAGCCCGAACGGCGGCCCATAGGAAAAGCTGTCGGAGATGTTGTCAACTTTACCGTCGGCGTTTTGGGGATTCGCGACCGTGCTCAGGAGTTGCGGCTTCTCCGGATTGGTGTAATCGATAATCTCGAAGTGGTCGATGCAGTCTTTCGCCCGCACGACGCTGCAGGCCGGCTGCGGCGTATAATCATAGGACCAACTTACGGTCACCCTCGCCGCCAGCGCGCCGCTATAGGAAAGGACGATCCCTGTTAGCAGAAGCAGGCTAGCCGTTCCCAAAAGTATTCCTGTCCTCCTCCTCACGCATGCCCCAGTCGCGCCGAACCTAGATTCTCTCACGACTATGCCGAATTAGCACTTTGACGTGCGAAAGCAGACTGTAGGACTAACTGTCGGTTCGGAGCAAACCTACTGCACCACAATCATGCCTCGAATTTCAGTTGTGATGTCAACGAGGTAGAGGACGGCGTCCCCGCTGAGTGTCGGAGTGAAGGTGCCGACCCTTCGGCAATCCAGCCAGCACCGGAGCCGTCACCACTGTGGCGCCGCTGGGGGCATAAACCAGGCATTCGGCTGCGGTCGCCACATTATCCGGCAGACACAATCCTGTGGAGGACAACCCTCCCGGAGGAGTCATCTGTAGCAAGTATGCGACGAAACTTGAACTGCACCGGCGGGACAGCGTACAAACGTTAGGGATGTCATCGGAACTGAGTTTCAGGGGATCGCAAAGAAGCACAAAAGACGTAAGAACCCCGCTGTGGCTGGCATGACCATGGGGAAGGCCTGCCTAGGGCCGCTCAAGATTCGTTGTTCCATTCTCCTAAGTTCAGTCTTTTCAGCCGCCGCGGGGTGCTTTACGATCAAAAAACTGCCGGGAAAATGAATTCACCTTGGGTTTACTCTACTTCCCTTAATCAGAGCGGTTACTTCTTACGGGTAGCCCTTAGGTTCTGCCCTGTACTCTTTGCGGGGTTCATCGTCCCATACCCATCGTAATACCCGCCGTACGTTTCAGCATTTTTGATGGCGTTCATTACAACACCGATCACCTTTCGCTTTTGAAGCTCTTTTCGCGCCTTGGTGGCCGCGGCAGAAGGAGTGGATCGCGCCCGAAGGACCAGCAGGACGCCGTCGCAAATGCCGGCCAAAACATTGGCATCCGCCACAGGCAAACACGGCGGAGAATCGATGATGACCCAGTCAAAGAGAGGAGCAAGCCGATCGAGCAGCTTGTCAAGAGCTCCGTTGGACAGTAATTCGCTTGGGTCGCTTCCTGGACTTCCCGCGGCGATAAAACAAAGGTTCCCTTCCTGACCGTGCTGAATTATTTCGGGATCGCTCGCCTCGCCTCGAAGGTAATCGGAGAGTCCCGGTGTCAACGGGGCTCCCAGCGGTTTGTGTAACGCCGGACTGCGAAGATCCGAATCGATTAACAGAACCTTGCGATCACGTTCCCTGGCAATCGCCTGGGCGAGATTGGTGGCAACAAAGGTTTTTCCCTCAGCCGCCAATGCGCTGGTTACAAGAATCTTCTTCAGTGGCGCTGTTTCCCGCAGGTGATAAAGGCGGCTCCGTAGCGTTCTAAACTGCTCGGCACATGATAGCCCCTCATTCGCTTCAGAAAAAGCGACCGTCCTCGGGTCGAGAGCCCACACAGGCTTGGCGCAGCTCTTCAGCAGATCTTCAAACCGAAGGAATTGGCCAGTTCTCGGGTCTCTGCCGACTGCGGGTGTATGTGGCCGGTGTTCTGATGGCACAGGAAGCGTTGGTGCCTTCGCGATTGTAATGGGAGGGCTCGGAGCCTCGGCGCGCACGGGCACCGGTGTTACATTGCTCGCAGGCCCATCGCACATTACAGCTACATCATCGCGTCCCAGCTGTCCGGCTGGGGAAGAGCTTGCGACGGCCGAGGGCCTTCGATCTCCAGCCGGCGCAACGAAAACTGTTGCGCTCGCCTCTGCGCTGCTACTCTTGCTTTCTGCCACCTGCAGCGCCGACGACGACCTTTCTTCTTCCGCCCTCTTCAGAGCCTCGTGGACCTTGCTCATGACTTCCTTTCGCGAGAAGTTCCAGTCAGCGGCTGGGGCTGGTCCCCTGGCCTCAAATACGTAAACAAATCCCGAAGCAAACCTTCCACGCGTTCGCCCGGCTCCCTGTCGGCACTCAATCGAACGACTGGTCGCGGTGTCGGCGCAAACTCCCCGAGCGTAAACTCGCGCGCGATTTCTTCCACCACCTTCGCAGGTATCGGCTTCAGTCGCTCTGCAAAGGAGTTGATCAGCGAATGCTCGCACAGAAGATTGATAATCCTAGGGATGCCTTTCGAGTATTTCTGAATGGCGTCCAATGCTTCTTTGGAGAAAACCGGCGTACCGTTGGCACCGGCAATTCTCAGGCGCTCGGTTACGTAGCCATGAATTTCCTCTTGAGTTAGCGGGACCGTTCGGCATCGAAAAACAATTCTCTGCAGCAGTTGTCTTAACTGCGGCCGATTCAGTTTGTCGTCAAGCTCTGGCTGGCCGGATAGCACGATCTGCAGCAGTTTTTCCGTCGAAGTTTCGAGATTGGTAAGGAGCCTGATCTCTTCAAGCAACTGCTCCGAAAGGTTTTGCGCCTCATCCACGATTAGAACCGTTGTTTTTCCCGCGCGATATCGATCGAGCAGCCATTGGTTAAGTTTCAATAAAACATGGCTCTTCAAACGGGATTCGCAGGTAATCCCGAAATCCGCCATCATGAAGTCAAAAAGCTGTTTTGTACTTGACAGTTGAGAATTGAAGACAAATGCCGTAGCGATATCGTGCTCGCGCAGCCACTCCAGCAACCCGTTCAGAAGCGTAGTTTTCCCTGTTCCGACTTCGCCGGTTAACAAGATGAAGCCTTTGCGGCTCTCAATCCCATAAGTTAGAGCCGACAAGGCTTCTTGCGCCGCCGGTGTCCAGTACAGGTAGCGCGGGTCGGGGCTGAAATTGAAAGGCAGTTCTTTGAGCCCAAAGAAGTTCTTATACATATCCGATTAGCTCACCGTACCTGAAATCGCTGTCTCAGAACGCTGCGGAACAGTAGCCTTCAGATTGTTGTTGCTGCCCTTCGGCATCTCCAGAAGAGGAATCATGGCCAGTGCCGGCAGTTTGAGCATGCGCTCCACATCTCGCTCCGTGCGAAAGGTCGTATCCTGAGCCTCAAGGGCAAAAACAACCGCCAGGCCAAACGCCAGTCCACCGACAAATCCACCAAAGGCAAAAACCGGACGATTCGGGTAAGTCGGTCTCTGCGGCAGGCTGGGCGGATCTAAGACTCGAAACTGCTCGCCCTGCTGTCTCCTCTCCAGGTCTGTTGCCATTTCCGAATCGCTCTGCTTTTTCAGCAGATCATTATAGACGCTCACAGCCGTTTGATAATCGCGGGTAAGAGCCTTATATTCCTGCGCAATAGCCGGCGTGAGTTGCAGCTTGCCTTGCAATTTGCTGATCTCTTGCTGAACACGGGATTGTTCCGCCGTTTTTTCTTGGATTGTGCGGTTTATCTGATAAAGCTGGGCCCGAAGCTGCTGTACACGCGGCGTTTCTGCCACGACCGCGTCTTTTTCCACGGCAGCCGGTTCAGAACTATGACTTGGGGATTCTTCCTCTATTTTTCTCTGCAGTTGCGCTATATCCTTTTTGAGCCGCCGGACATCGGGATGCGCATCTGTATATTGAGCCTGCAGCGCCGCCAATCGGTTTTGCAGACTCTCGAGCTGTTTCTGTAATATATTGGGGTCCGCTGGGGCGGACACCGCAGTTCGTGCTAATGGCTGCTGATCCAGCATGTTCTGAACGAACATCTTGTCTTGCTGAGCTCTGTTGAGTGCTTGGGATGTAGCTTCAAGTTGAGACGCCAGTCCCGTTAACAGGCTGAAATTGGTCTGCATTTGGTCGGGAAGTTCGCCCATGTAGCGTCGCTGAAAATCAGCAAGCTTGGAATCCTGTTCATCTAATTTCCGCTTGGATTCGTTCAGCTGTTTAGTAAGAAACTGAGTCGTATCTTCGGCTCGCCGCTCTCGGATCAATACGTTCTGCTGCATGAAGAACGACGTAATCTCGGTGCAGATCTGCTGGGCGACATAGGCTTGACCCGCGACCACGCTTACCGTAAACCCCGGAAGCCCACTGGCCCGAGTTTCCGCCATCGGTCGCACCGGACTGACCGTGATGGACTTGCGAAGTCGGGCGACCATGTCTTCCATCGAGATGCGGCTGGCTTGTTCTTTGTACAAACCAACTTTCTCGATGATCTGTTGAAGCCTCGTCCGGCTAAGGATCTGTTCTTGCATCGTCGCTAGCCGCTGATTCACGTCACCGCCTATTACGGGCTTTACAAGGCTTTCGGGTACTGCCTGCTCTTCCACGAGGACAACTGTCTCCGATGTGTATCGGCTCGCGAGAAATAAGGAAATCGTATACGCGCCAATCGCAAAGACCGCAGCGGGGACCACGATGATCCAAATGCGCCGGCGCAGGATCGACAAATAATCTTCAAGGGTCAGTTCGCGGTGCACTATCATCCCAGCGTAGTTCCTCTCTTGCACGTGCAGGCTGTGTTCATTCCAGTACGATCGGCCGCAATCCCCAGTTGTAACCTATTGAAATCGTCTGGATTAACCCATTCGTTCGGCATGCTGGAAGGGAGCAGACCGCCGCAAGGCTCGACTGTTTCGAAGCATTGTAGGAAAAGAATAGGCTCCCGTAGCGCGCAAAGTGCCGGCTGGCTTGGGCTCCGGCGAACCAGCCCTGCGGAGAAATTCGATTAGCATTGAGGATGGTTTGTTGCAGGGATTCATTTCTAGAATACCCCACGAAAGCACCAATGCCCCACCGCCCAAGAGTGCGGCTAAGCTGTCCGGAAACCATATCGGTTTGTGCACCCGCTAAGATGCCGCTCCCTCCGTTCAAAAAGTGGGAGTAGTTAAGGCCTACTTGCATATGTCGAAACTGGAACTGGTTGCCCCCTATCAGCCCGGCTGACGCCACCCACGTCACAATCGTGCTCGGGCCAGCAATGGGTCCGCGAACAATCTGGATATCAGGCCCCGCTCCTACCTGAAAAGCCAAACGGCCCGTGATTCTACGAGCGAAAGAAGCCTGGACGTTGTGGTCGTCTATCCCTTGTGGTGAGTTCGATAGCCGTAGCCGGCCGAATCCATAAGATACGGACATTGAATTTTTCGGACTCAACAGATAGTTATAGCCGCCCCGGAAGGAGGCGCCATTACTATCCTGCAGTCCACCATCCAGAAAGTGGAGTTGCGAGTAAGCGCCGACAAAACTCAGCGAAGAACGATAACCCAAAGCGTAAGTCGTTTGCGCGATTGCGGTATTGCTAATCCTTCGTGCTCCGTTCGTCATAATCGACTGATTCGGGAGGATATCCTGCCGAAATCCGGGGGCCAACCCCACTGCACCTAATGGCACTCCAAAACTATTAAGCCCACCGAATCCCCCGAAACCGAAGGACGATGCGGGAAGATCAGTAAACTGATCGCCGAACATCTGCGACCACCGTCCCCAATGCAAAGTCTCCGAAACGTCCAGACTCTGAATCACTGAGTTCCCTTCGTTTGAGTAACTTGAAAAACCTCCTCCCGCTAGGTAGTCGAGCAATAATTCCGATCGCCCGGAGATCTTGTTTACACCTATTCGCCCACTGATAAAGCTCATCGAAATCCATGCCGGAGCATTCGTTTGACCGAAAGCATTAGGATTTGCCTGCGCTTGTGTTATCACCCCGAAGCTGGGCAATAAGAAACTATGGCTCGTGTGAGTTCCCAGAGAGAGGTCCTGCGCACCCGCCGGTGGCCGAGTATCCGGCACATCTTGCGTTCCGCTGACCTGCAAAGCCGCCGAATTGTCGCCCGCCATCGCGGGCTTCGGGGCGTCTCCCGTTTCCTGCGCTTCGGCTGTCAAAGTGCAAACCGAAACGCTGACCAGCATCCCTATCGTGAAAAGCTTCTTAAGCATTTCTCCTCCTAAGGCACCACAATCCTGTCCCCAGGCTTCAACGTAATATCGAGTTCCGGTCGACGACTATGCAAGGCTTGCTTGTAATTGAAAGGAATAGTCGTCACCGCTCCGTTTTCCTTCCGAAGAATGTAGATTTTTGTTCGCTTGGCAAATGGCGTAAATCCGCCTGCCGTCGAAATAGCATCAAGCGCCGTCATGTTAGGTAGGAGTGTGTATGTCCCTGTCCTCGATACCTCGCCCACGACGAAGATCCGGTGGCTGTTTATCCTAGTTACAATTACGGTTACCTGAGGCTCGGAAATGAAATTCTTCAGCCTCTCGGTTATCGCGGACCCTAACTGCATCGGTGTCAAACCCGTTGCCTGAACATCATTCAACAGTGCTAACGAGATCTTGCCGTCCGGCCGCACCGGCACAGTACGGGAAATATCCGGCTCTTTCCACACACTGACAATCAGTTCGTCCTCCGAGCCGATAACATAGTTAGGATCGTCGGTCGCCGGTTTAATAGCCGTATCCACCGCAGGGCTGCTCGGCGCTGGGTGATCCTTCGCTATCTCGACCTTGGTATCTGGTCCCTTAATTGACGGACTTTGAGCGCACGTCGTGATTACTGGGACGGTCAAACTCAGGATCAGCGAAAATAAACTCTTTTTCCTCATTACGTCTCGCATGTTTCAGACCTCCTTCGACTCAGGTACCTGGATTTGCTTAAGCTTAAACAGCAGCGATTTGTAACTGATCTGCAGCGCTTCGGCTGCTCTCTTCCGATTCCAGTGAGTCCTCTCCAATGTCTGCAGGATGAGTTCACGTTCCGCTTGTCTCGATGCTGCTCGCGAAGCTGCTTTGAGTGAGCGTGAGGGCGCCGCAATAGCGGCGTTGGGCAGGGCGGAAAGCATCGGCGATACCTTTAAGTCCACGATCCCGAGGTCCTCATTCTCCAAAGCCACAATTCTTTTAATCACATTTTCCAACTGACGGATGTTCCCCGGCCAAGGGTGGTCAACCAGAAGTTGCATCACACGATCGCTGAGCGTCATTTCTGCGCGGTGGAAGATCCTCGCGTACTTGCTCAGAAAATGGCGCACGAGCAGCGGAATGTCATCCTGGCGCCGGCGGAGCGGCGGAAGTTGCACGCAAACTCCACTAAGTCGATAAAAAAGCTCACTGCGAAACTTCCCGTGGTGAACATCACTTTCTAAATCGCGTGTGCTACACGAAACGATCCGGCCGCCGAGTGATTGACCGGCCGGAACATTGCTACCGTCCGGAATAGAATGGAGGAGGCGCCGCTGGCAATCCTGGTCAAGTTCTCCTATCTCATCCAAGAAGAGCGTTCCCGTGCGGTCGCCGTTCTTGTCGCCATTTGCAGAGGGACCAAAGTGACTTTCCAGCGATTCGGGCATTACGGTCGAACACGCTACTTTCACAAAGCACAGGCCTTGGTATTGCGACAAGCTGTGAATCTGCATCGCCGCGACTTCTTTGCCGGTACCGCTTTCTCCAAGCAATAGGACCGGTATGTCTGTTGGCGCAATCTCAGAAATCAGCCGTTGCACAGGCTGCATTTCCGCGCTTATGCCAGAAATATACAGTTTGCCCCCTCCGCTCGGCATTACGTGGGTGCCGTTGCCGCCCCATGCGTTTAGCTCGTTCAGAATCACAGGTGTCCTAAGAAAGGCCAAACCGACCAATAAACGGACCAGCGCGGGTAGGAAAAGCACGGTGCTTGCCAAGCAGAACACCTTCCTCTGCCGAATCAGGGCAGAATAAGAGCTTTAGGTTGTGGGTCTTAGCTGATTCCAGGAGATCGCCGAGAAACGCTGGGGTTCCAAAAAGTCCAGAGAAGTTCCACAAAGTTGCCAATTCACAGCCGTTCTGTTCCGGTTTTGTGACCTCGGCGTTATTGATTTACCATCTCATTCATAATAGGACGTTTAGGTCTGGACATCTGGCATAAGGCAAAGAATGGAATCTAGGCTGCGGCACCGTAAAGTACTAGTTAAAAAGGAGTTGTGCCATGGATGCTTCTCCAGGGAAGGCCAGCGTTCAGCCTGTCCGAGTATCAAATGTTCTTGCAGGACTCGGAGCGTTGTTGCTATCTATAAGATAATGCGCTACTTGGATATGCCGACACTCGGCTCCGCTTGGCCCCTCAATTGCCATACCCATCGGGGAGACGTGCACAATGAAAAGTTCCGCCAGACTTCTTCTTTGCTTACTTGCTTTGCTGCTGCTGCTCCCATCCACTGGTTGCTTTCGCAGCCCGAAGGTTCGGATGCAGAAATATTACGACAGCGGCCTGAAATACGCCCAAAAGGGTAAGTATCAGGAAGCAGCAATTCAGTTTCAAAACGCACTCCAGATCGACAAGAACTTCGCAGATGCCCACTACCAATTGGCACGGTGCTTCCTCCAACAGGGACTCTGGCCAAATGCCTACCGCGAATTGCAGATCACTCTAGATTTGGCTCCACAAAATTGGCACGCTCAGTTGGATCTCGGAAACTTGCTTTTCGGAGCTCGACGTTTCGAGGACGCCAAGCAGCATGCCGATGACATTCTGAAACAAAATCCCAATGAAGTCGGAGCGCAACTCCTGTTGGCGAGTAGTGATGCGGAGCTCGGCAATTTGCAAGCCGCTTTGCAAGAAGCACAGAAAGCCGTCGGAATGGCGCCAGATAAATCCGAACCTTATCTAACATTGGCGCTCATGCAAGAGCGCGCCAAACAGCTGCAGCTCGCTGAGGAGACCTTTCGGAAAGCAACCGTTACTGATCCAAAGTCCTTGCCGGCACGTTTGGCCCTCGGCGGCTTTTATCAAAGGCAGCGGCGGTGGCCGGAAGCAGAAGCTGAATATCGTCGCGCGGTAGAGATTGCACCGGAGAATGCGGTAGCACGTACGTCCCTCGCAGCTTTTTTCCTGGTTTCGGGTAAAAAGGAGCAGGCAGAGCAAGCTCTCCAGGAAACCAAGAAAGCTATACCCAACGATCCAAATGCGTACCGCCTTCTGGGTGGTTTGTATATCGGCGAAAGGGAAACGCAGAAAGCATTATCAGAGTTTGCCTCTCTGCTTAAGCAGCACCCGCACGATCTCGTTGTAAAAAAGCGCTATGTGCAGCTATTGACTCAGAACAAGCAGTTTGAACAGGCTCTCAAGATCGATGAAGAGATTTTGAAAGAGAATTCGAAGGATACTGACGCTCTGGTCTTGAAAGGGCGACTCTTGAACCTGGACCAAAAGGCTGCGGAAGCCATACCCTCGCTCGAGCAGGCGGTCAAAAACAGTCCAGAAAATGCTGCCGCTCATTTTGAACTTGGATCTTCTTACGGCAAGACCGGCAACCTTGACGGCGCCGAGAAAGAATTCCGTGCTGCAGTCAAGCTACGTCCTTCGCTGCTCGAAGCGCATGAGGCACTCGCAAATCTGGCGCTTCGAAAGAGAGATATGGCTCTGCTCGATCAAAGCGCCTCGGCATGGCTGCAGTATGCGCCCTCGGCTCCTCAAGGCTATTTGATGCGAGGCACGGTTCGTGTGAGCAAATCCGATGTCGCAGGCGCGGAGAAGGACTTGCAGCACACCATCGAGCTTGAACCTAAGAACGCCATTGCCTACACCCGCCTCGGCGACGTGCGCCTCCTGCAAAAGCGTTTTCCCGATGCAGAGAAGCTCTATGAACAGGCTCTCCAGCTTGATCCCGGCCAAACAGAAGCACTACAGGATCTCGCCAATCTCCTGATGGCGCAGAAGCAGCCGGAGAAGCTGTTGAGTCGCGTACAGGCTCAGGTCGTGCAGGTTCCAGGAAACAGCAGCTTCCACTTCTTACTTGCGCAAGTTTTGCTCTCTGCCCGCAAGGTCGAAGAAGCCAAGATTGAACTGAAAAAAGCTATCGAGCTCGATTCTACGAATCTAAACGCCCTCTTTGTTCTCGGGCAGACGCAACAGGAGACCGGTCAGCTCGATGAGGCCGCGTCCATTTACCAGCGGCTGATTCGCGAACACGCAAAAGAAGTGAAACCATACGTCGCTCTGGGTGCCCTGGAAGAAGCACGCGGCAACTGGCAGCATGCCGAGGAGCTTTATAAACAGGCCCTTGACCTCGAACCGAGGAATGCCACCGCTGCAAACAACTTGAGCTACCTTCTTTTGGAGCGTGGTGGCGATACGAATTACGCTCTATCTCTGGCTCAAATAGCCAGGCGCGGGATGCCGGAATCCCCCAATGCCGCCGATACTCTGGCGTGGGCATACTATCAGAAGGGCATCTATGACCCGGCTATCGAACTTTTGCAGGAAGCCGTTAAGCAGGTTCCTCAGAACGCCACCTATCGCTACCACTTAGGCTTAGCGTACCAGCGAGTGAGTAAGGTTTCGCTCGCCAGACAGAGCTTTCAGCAGGCTCTCCTAATTGATCCCAAATCGAAGCGAGCCGATGAAATCCGCCAGGCGCTTGCAGATCTGAGCTCCAACTGAACACAGCGGGCATTTGATCGGCTTTGGACAGATTCGCTTCGCCGCGAACAAAAAGCGGCGGTCATAGCTGGCCGCTTCCGCTTTGCTGAGTAAAATTATTGCGCTTGCGCTAGGGAACGACTGCCCCCACTTCGTTGGAAAAGACGCTTTCGTTCCCGCCCCCATCTACCGAAGTGGTCACGAAAAAGTAAGTCTGGCCGCTCAGTACTGTCGTGTCTGTGTAGGTCAGCAACATAATTAGAGGTCCGTTCAGTTTAGTGTACGGACCTCCGCTCACGGTTCCGCGGTACACATTGTAGCCAGAGACAGCCGACGTGCTCGCTGTCCAGCTCGCCGTCGCTGTGTGCGTCTGCGCTGGCGTGGCAGTGAAATTTATTCCCGTCACGTTCGCCCCATTCACCGTCGTACTCTGGCTGGTGGGGTTAAATGTGTAGCCCGTGCGGCTCGGCGTCACCGCGTATGTCCCCTTGGCCAACCCAGTAAATGTGTAGGCACCTGAGGAATTGGCCGTCGCTGTGGCGCTCGCCGCTCCGCTTAGCGCAACGGTCGCTCCGCTTCCGCCAGTTGTAGGGCTGATCGTCCCAGAGACGCTGTAAATTTGCCCTTGCGGCGGCGGGGTTGACGGAGAACTGTTACTGACCACGCCCGAGCATCCGGCTATGAGCGCCAGCGGCGCGAAAAAGACCGCTGTCAGCAGGCCTTGGATTGCAGCGCTGACCTTTGTGCGGAATTCCAGTTGGGCCCCGGTGTCAACATGTACGCGAATCATAACGAGCTATCTCCAGACCTACGCCTGTGCGACAGGATAAGGCCGGTTTAGGGACCCGAATACTGGTTGAACGTCTAGTTTAAGTACAGGTAGTGATACTGTACGCCCGCAAAAAGCCGTGCCGTATCAGGCATCCAGCGCAGGAAATTTCAAACATCCTCAGGCGGCACCAAGGCGCTCCGGAGAAGTGCCTCCGCGCCAAAGGAGCCACCTAGGGTATCACTGCTGTCCCCTCATTAGAAAAGACACTTTCATTCCCGCTGCCGTCCACCGAAGCGGTCACATAAAAATAGGTGCGACCGCTCTGTACCGTTGTATCCGCGTAGGTCAGTGCGCCAATCAGTGGGCCGTTCAGCTTCGTATACGGACCCCCGGTCACCGTACCACGGTAAACGTTGTAACCCGATACAACTGAGGTGCTCGCCGTCCAACTCGCGGTCGCCGTATGGGTCTGCGTAAGTACAGCGGTGAAATTAATCCCTGTAATATTCGCGCCGTTCAACGTCGCGTTTTGGCTCGGGGGTGTGAACGTATACCCTGTGTTACTGGGCGTCACTGTGTACGAACCGTTCGCCAATCCATTGAACGAGTAAGCGCCAGAGCTGCCGGCTGTAGCGATAGCGTTTCCCGCACCGCTCAGCGTCAATGTTGCGCCGCTTCCGCCCAGTGTTGGGCTTAGCGTGCCAGTGATGCTGAACGTTTGCGCGGTGTTAGTAAAGTTCACTCCAGTCACGTTCGTCCCATTGACGGTAGCCGTCTGACTGGTCGGGCTAAACGTATAACCCGTACGGCTCGGCGTAATCGCATAAGTTCCATTTGCCAAGCCGGCAAATGTGTAAGCACCGGTGCTGTTTGCGGTCGTCGTCGCGGACGCCGCACCGCTCAGGGTCACTGTAGCTCCACTTCCCCCAGCGGCTGGGCTGATGCTTCCAGAGATACTAAACGTCTGACCGACCTGCACCGCAGCCGTGAAATTGACTCCAGTAACGTTGGCGCCGTTTACTGAAGCATTTTGGCTGCTCGGCGTGAAGGTGTAACCCGCGCGGCTCGGAGTGACCGTGTAGGTTCCATTCGCTAAACCGGTAAATGTATAGGCGCCAGAACTGCTCGCAGTCGTCGTCGCATTCCCAGCGCCACTCAGGGTCACCGTGGCGCCACTTCCGCCAGCGGTTGGACTGATCGTTCCAGAGATGCTGAAGGTTTGGCCGGTCTGTACTGTTGCAGTGAAGTTTACCCCGGTAACGTTCGCGCCACTGATCGTCACGCTCTGACTGCTTGGGCCGATCGCGTAGCCCGCATGGCTCGGGCTAATGATGTACGCTCCGTTGGCCAGTCCGGTGAATGTGTAATTGCCGGAACTGTCCGCGGTTGCATTTGCGCTTGCTGTCCCGCTTAACGCTACTATCGTTCCGCTTCCACCGGTCGCAGGACTGATTGTCCCCGATATGCTGAAGCTCTGCGGAGGTGGCGTGTTCGGCGACGTTTGACCGCTAACAACGCCTGAGCAACCGCCAATCAGCGGCAGCATAGTTGCCAAAAGCAAAAGCGAACTGTAAAAGGAAAGCGTTGTCTTGCGGCGAAACTCTTCGCCTTGCAGCGGCAACTTCGTGCATTCCATGACCGTTTTCCCCCCAGCTTTCGTCATTGTGGAGGGTAGGCTGCGCACTTGCGCTGGGTATACTGGCGTGAGGACCTAATTCGGAGCAGGCGAACTGCCTGTACACACTCATTGCCTTCGGACAGGTCAAAGACAGGGATGGGCCATGAGCGCAGTTGCTCTTTGTGCCAAAAGACTTGTGGCCGACTCACAACGGACTAGTCTGCTGGGGAAGTTCCAGGGAGAGAGAGAGGCTCGGAGTGAGGCCGCACAAGACCGCCGCGGCGGGATACCAGCCCGGCGTCGCGAATTTTGTAAATAAGAGCGCGATAGCTGATCTTCAGCGCTTCCGCTGTTTTACGACGATTCCACTGATTCGTACGCAGAGCTTCTAAGATGACGTTCCGTTCCAGTTCGCGAATTGCTTCTTTGGCAATACTCCTTAAGGGCAACCCTGGAGCGGTGGCGGAGTCAGCGGAACTAGAGATCGCCCTCTTATTCGGAAAATCTTGAACAGCGAATGCATCTTGGCCAATCAATACGTATCTAGCAATGCAGTTCGACAGCTCGCGGACGTTTCCCGGCCAGGGCAAATTCTCCAAGTAATTCAGCATTTCCGCCCCCAGTGGATCGCACTCCTTTGCAAACTGCCTCTGATACAACGCGCGAAAATACTGTGCCAGCGCAGGCACGTCTTCTCTGCGTTCACTCAGCCTGGGCAGCCTTATCTGGAATACGCTGATCCGATAGTATAAATCTGGGCGGAATCTACCCGCCTCGATCTCCCGCTCCAAATCGCGGTTCGTCGAGCAGATGATTCTGGCCTCAACAAACTTCTCCGATTCCCCGCCAATCCGCGAAAACGTTCCGTCCTGCACGAAATGAAGCAATTTGCTCTGTAGACCCATGTCTAAATCAGCGATTTCGTCCAGAAACAATGTGCCTTTATCCGCGACTTCGACGCGTCCCGGCTTTAAGGCGTGCGCCCCCGTGAACGCTCCCTTTTCGTACCCAAACAGCTCGCTTTCCAGCAATGCACCGGGAATCGCCGCACAATTCACCTTTACAAACTTTCCCTCTTTGTAGGGCGAACGGAAGTGCATCCATCGAGCAGCCGTCTCTTTGCCCGTACCAGGATCTCCGCACAACAATACCGGGACATTGGTATGGCAGATCTTTTCCACGCGCTTGTGGACAACAGACATCTCCGGGGAGCGGCCAAATACTATTTCATCGGGGGGCACATGGCTGGAGCCGCCGAGTAACTCGGACCTGTTTTTGATAACCGGTGGCATGTCGGCGCAATGACTTGACCACCTCTGACGATGCACCTACAGGCCCAATGACCCACTCCACCGGGCGCGGCTAGAGCCCGCGCATTGGGCTGCTAAGCTACTAATCAACAATAACTTACGGGTGAGGCTGCCCTCGGGTACTAGAACAGCCCCCGGTGCCAGGACAACGGAAGAACAAGAAAAAAGTGTCCGAACTGCGACAACAGTTTCTCTCCACGCCAACTCGATTGCCCTCGCGGGCAAGTGAAACTGGAACAGGCTGAGGCTGACGGTTCAAGAACTGAAGCAGGGATCGCTAGTAGACGTTACCGGTCAATTGAAGGAACGCAGGCCTTCTAAGGGAGATAATAGCGCCCAACTAGGCCTTCCCATTTTCGCCGCGAACGATGTCATACCGCTCGATCACCGCCGCGACACCCATCCGCGAGCTTCCGTCTTCCATGCGTTTCTCTACGCGGACGACCTTCCCCAGCGCCCGCACGAAAACATCCGAGCCATGCGTAATCTCCGCGGGAAGCGTTAGGGTAATGTCCAGTTCCGAACCCGGTTCCAGATCCTGATCCAACACGAAGTAAACGCCTCGTGTTGAAACGTCCCGCGTTTTGCCTTTTTGGCTGTCCGCAATGCGCTCCGTCGGCACACGAATAATAACGGGCAACGATAAATCGTAACGCCGTGCAATGCGCCGTTCCGTCATTACCCCCATCCTCCTGGCTCCCCCGCGGCGGGCACGGTGATCCTCTGCGCCCCTTTTCTTTGCTCCGCCTTAGTCGGTGACTGTGGCGTCCAGCCGAGTTCTCCCCAGCCTAATTCGTTTTAATATCGGGTGACAATACCGGAATCGCGTCTCTTGCGCTATGGGAAAATTGGCCCGGTACCTACAGGCCTCACGGTCCCTGCCTCGATTGGCTTTGCGCACCGCTGTCAAATACATCTCTTTGGCGCCTACGGGTTCCGAATGGCGCCCACTGGTGCCGTTTCTTCAGCCGTAGCCGCTGCCGGCGCCGACCGTCGCGTTCTCGGCGTATCTAAATTGAATTGCCGCATTTTGTAGAGCAGCGCTTTGTAACTGATGCCCAGCATCTTCGCCGCGTCCTTGCGGCACCAACGCGTCTTTTCCAGCGCATCGGCGATCGCTTCCATCTCCGCCTCGTCCTTTAATCCGCGCACCAAAGCCTTCAGCCCCTGTTCTCGTGGCGGCGCCGGCTCTTGTCGGGGCGAGGTTCGCTGCCGCGCCGACGACATCTCGACCAATTCGCGCAGGCTGCCTTCGTCATCCTCAAGGATCACATAGCGTTTCACGAAATTTTCGAGCTCGCGCAGGTTCCCAGGCCACGGATAATTCAGAGCCGCATCCAGCAAGTGCTTCGACGGTCCGTGCAACGGCTTTCCAAATTTCTCGCTGTATTTCTCAAGGAAATGGCGGAACAGCAGAGGTATCTCCGCGGTCCTTTCACGCAGCGGTGGCACCAGAATAGAAAGCACATTCAATCGGTAGTACAAATCCTCGCGAAAGCGCCCGGTCTTCATCGCTTCCTGCACATCGACGTTGGTGGCTGCAAGCACTCGCACATCCGTGTCAATCATGTGCCGCCCGCCCAGCCGCGAATACTGATGGTCTTGCAGTACGTGCAAGAGCTTTGCCTGCAGATGCGTGCTCATCTCCGCAATTTCATCCAGGAAGATGGTGCCCTTGTTGGCCAATTCGAACTTCCCAGGCTTGGCGCGGACCGCCCCTGTGAATGCTCCTTGCTCAAACCCAAAAAGTTCGGACTCCAACAACTCGCCAGGCAGCGCCGCACAGTTCACCTTCACAAATGGCTGATTGCGCCGTTTGGATCGCAAATGAATCATGCGCGAAACAACTTCTTTTCCAACGCCGCTTTCTCCGCAGATGAATACCGGCACGTCCACCGGCGCGATTTGCAAAATTTGCTGCCGGATTCGCACCATCTGCGGACTAGCCGCCAAGAAACTCAAGTCTTCCGTCACCTGGTCGCAATAGTCGCGCAGCGCCTGATTTTCCTGCGTCAGTTGCTTCTTCTGCCGCGACTTCAGCATCGCCGCATCAAGCTCGGACTTCTCGAAAGGCTTGGTTAAGTAATCATGCGCGCCGATACGAATCGCCTCTACCACCGTGCCAACCTCATTCGAACAGCTCAACATGATCACGTTTAGGCTGCGGTCCAGTTGCATCAATTCCTTCAGCGTGTCCAGCCCGTTCATCTCCGGCATCAAAACGTCCAGGATAATGAAATCCGGCCGCTCCCCGGCGTTTATCTTTCCAAGGGCCTCTCTGCCGGACCCGACCGTCTCCACATCGAACCCATCCACCTCAAGCAGCGTCTGTAAGTACTTTCTTATGCTCGGTTCATCATCGACTACCAGAATCTTTTCTTTAACAGCCATCGAAATCTCCTTCACTCCCACTCATCCGAATTGCAAAAACTGCGGCCGATCAACTTTGATCCATGGGCAGTAGAAACGTAAATTTGCTGCCGCCCGCCGGCTCGCTTTCCACCCATATTTTCCCGCGATGGGCCTGGATCAGCCGCTTCGCAATCGCCAGCCCTAAACCCATCCCTGTCGTGTTGCGGTCCACGCGCACAAAATCCTCGAAGATTTCCTGGTGATGTTCCGCCGGAATCCCTGGCCCACTATCCGCTACGGAAACTTCAACGCTATTGGGGCGCGGCAAGCGAAACCGCCTCCGCTCCTGGATTGGTGCGACTTCCTCCACGCGCCGTTCCCAAAAGTGCGGCCCTGCATGGAGCGTCACCATGCCGCCGGCCGGAGTGTGCTTCAACGCGTTGTCCAGCAAATTCGCCGCTGCTTGTTGCACCTTCTGGTAGTCAAATCGGAAATTTGGTATCGAAGGATCGAATAAAGCCTCAAGCTTCACTCCCTTGCGCTGAAATGCTTCTGACCATCTCTTCGCTACCTCCTCCAGGCAATCGCGCAAATCATTTTCGCGAAGCTGCAGCACGAGCTTTCCGCTTTCAAGCGCCGAGTAATTCAAGAACATCGACACCAGACGAACAAGCCTCTCGCAGCTTTCCTTGGATTCTTCCAGTATGTCTTTTTGCTTGTCTGACAATCGTCCCAGCGAACCGGCCAACATCAAATCGTAGTAGCCCTTGATCACCGCCAGTGGCGTCTTCAACTCGTGCGCCGCGGAAGCCAAGAACACGGTTTTCTGCCGGTTCACTTCCTGTAGCTTCAGATACGCCGCCAGAAGGTTGCGGTACGTGATCTCGCGTTCTTGCAGAAGCTCCTGCACCGTAATCTGTGTCGCCGGGTCGGGCGCCGGCTGTATCTCTTGCTGCTGTTGGAATTGCACTACGACCCAGTCCGGCTCTGGCATCCATTGCACCACGGCGGAGAATCCCTCGCCGCCACGCGCTACCTCCAGGCGGACTTCATGCTTCCCGCTTTCAATCTCCCGGAAGATCTGCTTCGCGTCAGATTGCAACAATTCAGTAAACAGGTTGATTTCCGGCTCCGCCCTACCTTCAAGGCCTAGCGACTTGCGCGCTCGGATGTTTATCAACACGATTCGTCCACTGCGCTCCGCGATGACCAACGCAGCATCCAGCGTGTCAAGAAGCCCGACAACCAGCGCTCTTGAATACCCTGTTGCCCCACGCGAATCGGCTAGCGGCGGATTTACAATTGTTCCACTCATTTGCGGTGCTTTGAGGCCACCCACACTTGTGGGAAAAAATTTTCCCTTTCTGCGGTGCCGTCATACTCCCAAACCACCTACTCCACTGTCAATGGGAAAAGCGTTCCATTTGCACATTTGGGGAAGCAGCATGGCCCGCAAAGTAACCTTGGTGGCTTACCCTATCTCCCACGTCTTTTGCTGCGCTACTTAACTGCTAGTGCCCATTGCTACTTACAGGCGCTTGCCCCGAGCTTATTCCCTGGCATTGAATATGCACAATCGTACTAGTTCACTGGTACTACGGGGGAAGTTTGGAAATCCAAATAGACAACAAAGGCGAGCGCCTGGATCCTGTTCAGCGCCGCCGGTCGCCGCGTATCCGCCTCCAAGTACCCGTTTTTCTTCGGGGTGTCGACACTTCCGGTGTTGAATTCATTGAGCTCACGAAGACGCTCAACATCAGCGCGACGGGTGCCTGTATCGCTTCGACGCATTTCCTCCGCCCGGACCAGGTCGTCAGCATCACCGTGCCAGCTCCCTCACCCCATTCTTCCTCCAGCGTCGTTCCCAACGAGACACCCCCAATCTCCGCTAAGATCCTTCGGCAGTCTTCCGCTGGCGATATTCGCCTATTCGGGTTGGAATTTCTAAGGCCACTTGAGTAATTAACTGCTCTTTTGCAATCCCATTGTTCTGGGTAGTTTTGTTACATCGAGTTGGGTCCGCCTGTCCCCAAAGTTCGCCTTTCTCGCAAGTACAACCTATCTTTATTGTTTGCTTTAGGATAGGATTACTTGTCGAGTTCGTGCCTCTGTCGAATGTGGGGCGCGTCCGGCGGCTCCGTTATGGTACGGATGGACCGCCACTTGCTCCCTTGCAGCAGAGAAGTTTCGTTCTCTCCCCACACCCCGCGGGGATCAGCAGAGGTCAGGTAACGACCCAGCTATGCCCAGCCCTGGCGCCCCTGTGCCCCCTCGTCTGCCAGTAGAGGATTCCTACCTCGAGCTACTTGCCGACACGCTCGAAAGCCTTGACCTGCCCGCGCGCGGACAATTCCTGCAACGCTACATTCGCGCTATCACTCACCTCGATCTGCGCGAGAGTCAATGCATTCAGTTGTGGGACGAAATGCTTCTGCGTCGCCGCGAACTGAGTGAAAACCTCGGCCGCCAAGTCGCCCTAAAAACCGCCTTGATGGACGTCCTCGCTTCCGCCGGACTGTTCCGCGTCCCGATTGTTATCGAATACGATGAGCTTAAGACATTGCAACTAAATGCCGTCACGGATCCACTCACCGGACTCTACAACCGCCGTCTCTTCAGCGAAACGTTTGAAAAAGAGCTCAATCGCGGCCGACGCTACGGCTCGCCGTTGGGTCTGGTAGTTCTCGATCTGCATCGCTTCAAGGAAGTGAACGATAAGCATGGCCATCCTCGCGGCGATGAAGTTCTGCGCGCCGCCGCCGCTACGCTCAAAAAGGCTCTCCGTACCTCCGATTCTGCCTTCCGCATCGGCGGAGATGAGTTCGCTCTTCTCTTGCCACAAACAGACGCGGAACAAGCATTAGCGCTTAGCCGCCGTGTGGAGACGGTTTTTACCGAAATGCTTCAGCCCTTGCAATTAAGCGTCGGCGTTAGCATGGACCATGGCGTCGCCACTTACCCGCAGGATGGCGAGCAGGCTGATCAGTTAATCCGCGTTGCCGATGAACGCCTTTATCGTCTCAAGCACGCAAACCACGGCAGGTCCACTAACGGCGGAACTCGCACGCAGTCCGACTCCCCTTCAGCAGAGCCAACTCAAGCGCCAGACCGCTCCACAACGCCGCCGCCGCCGATTTCCATTGAATCTGGACGCGCGCCGGAACGCTCCGAACCCAAGCCTGAAACTCCCGACGTATCGGCTGCCTCGAAAACGTCCACGCCTTCCCAAGCTCCGCCTCCGCGCGCTTATGCAGTTCAGCGCAAGGCCGAGCGCGTCTCGATGGCCGGCACGAACGCTTATGCCACGCTCGGCGAACAAGGCACCCGCCGCGCCCGCGTTCTCGATCTCGGTTTCGGAGGGGTGGCAATCGAACTGGACACCCAGGAAGATCTTCCAGAAAACGTCTTGGCGGTTCTGCACGTACCCATTCTTCCTCCTGTCCGTGTCAGCCTTAAGCCCGTATGGTTTCAGCGCACCACGCAAGGCAGCTTCCGCGTCGGCTGCGCCTTCGTTTCATAAACCCTGCGTACCAAGCAAGGTGAAGAAGGCCGTTTGCGTTTTTCTCGCTAGAGCCGCAAAACGAATTCATAATCCTCGTTCTGCTTGCTAGAATGTGCCCGATTCCCCGCCTTCGGCGGGGCGTGCCTCATGCTTGAACCAAAAGCGAGTCATCCGTACTGGCCAGATGCGCTGGAGAAGCCCAGCGACGCTTCCTCCGGCCTCAAACCATGGTCTTGGGCGCTCGAACGCCTGGAAAATTCTCACAACTACTGGATCGCCACCTCTCGGCCCGATGGGCGGCCACATCTCATGCTTGTCTGGGGCATTTGGTGGCAGGACGCCTTCTGGTTCAGTACTGGACGTCGCACGCGCAAGGCAAAAAATATCGCCGACAACCCTCGCTGCGCCGTTGGCACCGAAAAAGCCGACGAAGCGGTAATCCTCGAAGGCATCGTGCAAGAAGTGACCGATCGCGCAGTCTGGAAGCAACTAGTCACCGTCTATAACCACAAGTATGGCGGCGATGTCGGGCCTCTGCTCGAGTCTTCCGGCGGCTCCATCTTTCGCGTCATTCCGCAAACGGTCTTCGGCCAAGACGAGCACGCAGAAAATTTCACGGAAGCGGTCACCCGTTGGACGTTCACGAAATCTTGAGCCTACTCACTTGCTCCAAGTTGCGTGCCTGGCCGTACGATACTTCTATCGGCGGCAAAATCGAAAGTAAGCTAAATCAAATGCTAACCTCTTCGATCGTTAAAACAGGCAAGCATGCTCGCTGACGCTCAGGGACCTCAGCCTTCCGCGAGAAACGCCTTCAAGAACCCCCTACTTTATTCTTCGTTCCTAGTGGGTATCGTGCTCCTACTTTTGGTTTGGACCTTGTTTTCCCGCTGGCAGGACAACCAATCGATTGAACGCCGAGCGCGCGAAGAGAGCTCCCGGAAACAACTGGAATACGACCGCGTCACCCTGGAACGGCTCGGCGGCAAGGACCTTGCCATACAAAGTTTCTATGCGAGCCCCGGCAGCATCCACAAGGGAGAGAGCGTGCAACTCTGCTATGGCGTAGCCAACGCCAAAACGGTAAAACTCGAGCCTCAGCCAAATGCGGTTTGGCCTTCCTACGCGCATTGCGTCAGCGTCTCGCCGCCAAAAAGCACCACCTTCACGCTCACCATCAGCGACGCCTCGGGCAATACCGAGGCGCAGTCACTCCAAGTCACGGTCGAATAGGTCGCGCGCGTCTCTCGACGCAACCCGCGGCAAGCCCATAGCGCCTCCCCTAATGCAGCCGTTAGGGCCAGTCCTGGTGAACGCCGCCTTCGAAGGTTCCTCGTGCCCTAGTGTTTTTCCTCGCTCCTGTGCTACAAACCGGCACGCGTCTTGTGGCAGTAATTCGACCCCATCTATAATTGCCCCCATCTATAATTGGTGGTAGCGCGGGTATAATTGATTGTTTGCGTAGGGCCTCTGACCGAATTTGGTTCGCCCTGCTTGGATAGGTCTCAATTCGCCATGTCTGACCCATTGAAGAAGATTAAGCAAAAAATTCAGGATGAGCTTAGCGCGCTCGAGCACGAACTCAGCGTCGACCTTCCCAAGGAAATCGCCGTTGCCCGCGCCCACGGCGACCTCTCGGAAAACGCCGAGTACAAATTTGCCAAGGAGCGCCAGGGCTTTGTGAACGCGCGCATCGGCCAGCTGAAAAAGCGCATGGGCGACTTAGGCATGCTCAACCTAACCAACATCCCCAAGGATCGCGCGGGCTACGGCTCGCGCATTGTCGTGCTCGACACTCGGCGTGACGTCAAAATCGAATACAAGCTGGTCAGTACCGAGGAAGCTGACGCCGAAAAGGGATTTATCTCCACAACATCGCCCATCGGCCGAGCTCTGCTCAACCGTAAGGTGGGCGATGAGGTTCAGGTCTCCACCCCCGCCGGACCCAAAGAGTTTGAAGTCGTGCGCCTCGTCACCATTCACGAAGACGAGTAACGCCGCGGCTCATTTTCGCGTCTTAACCAAAGCGGTCAGCCTGCGAGGAAATATGTATTGGGGTGAAGGCTCGGCTCTCGGACTTCTCACGTTTGTGGGCTACTTGATCTTCATGTTTGGCGGGGCCCTCGTCTGGCGCGGCCGCGATGAAGTTTCCGTGTGGATCCAGGACGAAACTTGCGCTGTGCGCCGCAGTTTTTCTCGCTATACCGTGGTTGGACCCTTCTACGGCCCACGCCCGGAGTCACGCCTCAAAGCCGTGCCTGTAAGTTTTGTCCGCTCGCTTCGCCGTATTCCTCGTAACCCCATCAGCGGCGGCATGATTCTCGCCTTTCTCGGACCCTTGCTGGTCCTGCTCGATTTCTTCGTCTAGCAGCAGTCCCTCATGGCCAAAATATCGCCCACGTTTCCTGGACAACCGCCCTTTCGCTTTGCCATTCTCATCCCCTATGAAACCTTCGCTCATCGTTCACGGCGGCGCTTGGGACATTCCCGATGAAGCTGTCGACGCGTGCAAAGCCGGTTGCCAGCGTGCCCTTGCCGCAGGCTGGTCCACTCTAAACCACGACGGCTCGGCCCTCGACGCGGTGGAAGCCGCTGTCGTAGTTCTGGAAGACGACCCCGTCTTCGACGCCGGTTTCGGCTCGCATCTGACGCTCGACGGCTACGTGGAATGCGACGCCATCGTCATGGATGGCGCCACGTTGCGCGTAGGCTCCGTCGCGGCGCTCCGCCGCATTCGCAATCCCATCCGCCTCGCGCGCCAGGTTCTCGAAAATTGCCCACACATGATGCTCGTCGGTGAAGGCGCCGAACGTTTTGCCGCTGACCAAGGGCTGACACTGTGCGCGCCGGAAGAACTCATTGCAGAGTCTGAGCGCGACGCTTGGCTGAAGTGCCGCAACAGCAAGCACGCCGCCGCGCATCACCGCGGCCATAACCAGGGCACCGTTGGCGCCGTTGCTCTCGATAGCAAAGGTCGCTTGTTCGCCGCCACCAGCACCGGCGGCACCTGCTGCAAACTTCCAGGTCGCGTGGGAGACTCACCGCTGATTGGCTGTGGCTGCTACGCCGATGTGGAGGCCGGCGGCGTTTCCTGCACCGGCTACGGTGAAGCGATCATGAAGGTAGTATTGGCAAAAGCGGCCGCCGACTTCCTGCGCCATCCGGTCGGTTCCGATCCCAACCCTTCTTCGTCCATTCTGCCGAAGCCGTCGACACCGGATGTAGCCTCTCTCGCCGCTCGCGAGGCCGTGAGCATTCTCGCCACGCGCACTCACGCCACCGGCGGCCTCATCCTTCTCGACGGCAAAGGAAACCCCGGCTTCGCCTTCAACACTCCGCGCATGGCCTACGGCTACGTCGCAGACGGAAATTTCATAGTCGGCGTCTAGCACTCGAGAGAAAAATCGTCGCTACTGATTCGACGTCACCGCCGCGCTAGCATTCCCATTCCCAATCGCATCGCCATTCACCACCAGCTCCACGCGACGATTCCGCTGCCGCCCCTCCGCCGTATCATTCCCTGCGACCGGCTGCGTCTTCCCGAACCCGCGTGCGCTAATCGCCGAGCCCGGCACGCCCTGCTCCGCAAGAAAATCTCGTACCGAATCCGCTCGCCGCTCCGAAAGCGCTTGATTGAACTCATCGCTTCCCACGCTGTCCGTGTGCCCTTCGATCTGCAAATTCAGCCCCGGATGCGCCAGCACGATGCCGGAAATCTTCGCCAACTTCTCGCGCGCCCCCGGTCTCAGCGTGTAGCTTCCAGTGTCAAACAGCACATCCGACATATTCACGATCAGCCCGCGCGCCGAATCCCGCGTCTGCAAAATCGAATTCAATTGCGAAAGCAACTGCGAGCGAAGCTGCGTCTTCTCCGCTTCGGCCTGTGCCGCGGCCTGCCGCGCCTTCTCCGTCTCGGCTTCCGCGGCTCTTTGCTGCGAGACCGCAGCGGCCCTGTCCCGCGCCGCCTGCTCTGCCGCCGCCTGAGCCACTTGCTGCTGCTGCTGAGCCGCCGCGCGAGCTTGCTCGGCTTCCTGCTTTTGCCGAACGGCATCTTGCGATGCCTGCTCCGCTTCTTGTTTCATGCGCACTGCTTCAGCTTTCGCCGCTTCTGCCGCCGCCCGCGCCTGATCCGCTTCCTGGCGCCGCTTCACTTCTGCGGCCGCGTCGGCACGTGCCCTGGCTTCGCGTTCCAGCGCGGCCCTCTTCTCCGCCGCCACGGAAGCCTGCGCATCTTCCTCCGCCTTCTGCTTCACGGCCATCACGCGCGCCTCTTCCGCCGTCTCCACCACTTCGCGCGCCGCCGCGTCCACCGATTTCTTGTCGCGCCCGGAGCGATAAACGTCCTCCGCGCCCTTCAGTTGTTGTTCCGCCTTGCCCATGATCGATGCCGCGTATTTATCCGCCAGCGCGATGCGCGCGATTCTCACCGCATTGCGCGCCTCGAACAACTCCAGCGGAGTTTTGCGATCGATCCCGAAAATCGCATTCTCAATCTTCGTGTTCGATGACGAGTAAATCCCGCGCCCCAGCAACTCATACCTCGCATCGATATTTTCGACCTTCGACATCGTGTCCGCCGGAATCACGTTCTCCAGCACCACCACATTCCCCGGCTGCGTCACCGCAAAATACGGCTCCGCCGTCACGATCATCCCGAACGTCTGCATGTCGCTGATCGCCTTCACGTGCCCGCTGCCGTGATTCAGCACCACTTCGCCCAGATTCACCGCGCGTCCCTGCGGTGAGACGGCCCACATCACATACGTCAGGTATTCCAGCCCAAACTTCGTCGCCTGTTCCAAATTCTCGAATTTCGCGTCGATCTCAATCCGGTTGCTCTTGCTGTCCACCTTCGCTTCGCCCGACGCCATTTGCAGCAGTTCCGTACCTTGAAAACTAAGCTTGGTCGACCCGCCCGCCCGCCGGAAGTTCACCGCCTTCGTCGTGCGCGACACGCTCGACGCTATTGGTGCTGAGCCAGCGGTCTGCGCCAGTGCTGGCGCCGCCGAACCCAAGATTCCCGTCACTACCAGGCAAAACGTTGCCTTTTTCACGTCAGTTCTCCTCTTCGCCTGCAAGCGGCCACAAACCCGTCCAGCCAAATCCTCTGGCCCGAGCGTGTTCCGCGATTTTTGGGGACCCTGCTGCGACCTAACTACGTCAAGCCACGCGCCATTCCCGAAAGGGGATCTCGCGCAACCATAAGTACTTGCGTAATTTCAGCCTAGCAGACATTCCGAAGGAGAAAACGCCAAAGCAAGCCCATTTGCACAACTAATTACCGGCCAAATGTCCAGGAGACCGCGCCGCGATGCCAAAAAAAATGCGCGAGGGCCGAAACCCCCGCGCACCAGGAACAGTTTGAAGAAACTCGTTAGAAGATAATCTTCGCCACGAGCTGCAAGTTGAACGCTTCACCGGGGCCAAGCCCCGGCGCGCCATTGAAGTCACCGATCGTGTCGCTCACGAAACCGAAGCCCGCGCTAGTGTTGCAAGGTGCGCCAGGCACCGTTGTCCCGCAGCTACTGCCCACGGCCCCAACTCCAGAGGCGAGGTTGACCCTGTTGAAGAGATTAAACATGTCTGCCCGAAGCTGTACTTTAACTCGCTCGGTAATCGGAACGTTCTTGATAACCGAAAAATCCACAGATCCGAAGCCTGGCCCATAGAACTTATTGCGAGCGAGGTTGCCGACCCCGGATACAGGTACGGCGAACGCTGCGGGATTCCACCATTGCGTCCCCGCGGAGAACTTGTGATCCACACCCTTGTACGGGTCGCCGATTAGGTCCAAGCCCAGCCGGTTCTCGTCGGATGGCTGTCCGGTGTGGAAGTTCATCACGCTGCTCAACTGCCAGCCGTTAACAGCTCGGCTTGACCAGGCGCCTTGAGCCCACGAAGCCCGCGGGATGTCATACGTCGCGCTCACCGTAAAGAGATGTCTGGTGTCGAAATCGCTATTCCCATAGTCCAGTTTGCGGTTGAAGGCATCATCCACAATCGCGGCGCGGTACTGACTGATCTCATCAAGAGCATGAGCCCAGGTATAGGCGAATTGCGACGTGAGCCCATGCCAACTCCTGATCCTGTAGACCGCCTGCAACGAGTTGTAGTTGGAAGTCCCTATGGTGTTCAGTTGCAAAATGTTGCCAAAGTTCGGAAAGGCCTTGCCCTGATTGATATTGGATACGAGGTTCAGCTTGCGCCCCTGGCTGCCTACATAGCCGATTTGCAATACGGCAAAGTTGCCGAAGCCTTTCTCTACCTGCAGGTTGTAGTTAAAGAAGTAAGGTGTGCGGAAGTTCTGGCTCACCGAATAGGCGCCCAGCCCTTTTGGATCAGTAGGCGCCGCGCAATTTGGATCGATGCAGGGATTGACTCCCGGAAAGATCGCTGCCCCACCAGCCTGGGCCGTTTCCCAGTTATAAGTACTGCGGCCGTAGGTCGAAACAGGCGTGGCACCGAACGGGTTGCCCTCAATTCCCTGCGGCGCGGCGATGGGCGGGCGGAAGTCCAAGAAGGGGTTAAGGTTGATCTGGTCGTAAAAGACACCAATTCCACCGCGCACCACGAGGTTACTCCAGCGGGCCGGCTGATACGCAAAGCCGATTCGCGGCGCGAAGTTGTTCCTATCCGGCGGGAAGAGGGAGTCGAGGCCCGCTCCCTGAACGCGGAATCCCTGTCCCGGAATGAAGTTCGCGATGTCCTTTTTATCGCTATGCATCGGCCCGAAGTATTCGTACCGCAGACCGAAATTCAAGCTCAGGTTCCGCGTTGCTTGCCAGTTGTCTTGGAAGTAGAGGTTGTAGGCGTTCACCACGACAAAACGCTCAATATCCCCAACCGCGATCGTGGATCCTACTAAGTCGGGGAAAGCGGGCGTGGGTCCCGCTACGCGTCCAGCCAGATAATCAGCCAGAGCTTCAGCGCCGGGAAGCTGATTGTTACTCGCTAGTGTGGTGCAAGCTGCAGGAACAGTCGCAGCGCCGCATCCTGTAGCACCGCTCCAGGGTCCCTGCAATCCGTCAAAGATGAACTTCCCAGTCCCGCGCCGATGATAGAACTCGTTCAGGTGCGCTTGACGGACTTCCGCTCCGTAGCGCAACTGGTGAGTTCCCATACTGTGAGAAATAATGTCTGTTATGTGCCAAGTAAGGTCATTTCGTCCTTCCGGCGGCGTAAGCCCAATTTGTTCAAATATGCCGCCCTTTGGACCGATAACGATATTCGGAGCCCCAAGGATATATTGTCCGTTATTCGTCGCGTCAGGGCTTAGGAACAAGCCCATCGTCTTGGTGTTAAAGCCATTGTTGAAGTCGTGGAAGATTTGGTTGAAGTAGTTTGCGCCGAAGAGCAGCTGATTGGTCAGCTTATTCGTGACCGTAGAGTTCAGGACGGCCGAGTAGTTAAATACGTGGATAGGAGCGACTTCGAAGTAGTCCTTCAAGTTGGAACTGGCTGTGCCAAGCGCTGGACTTCCTCCCAGAGGGGCGATCTGGTTGCCCTGCCCGCCGAACCACCGCAGGTACAGGTGGTGCTTGTCAGAGAATTGATGGTCAATCCTGGCCACGCCATTGTAGCTGTAGCCGGTCTCAGCGATGGAACTGAAGAAGTTCCCTAGGGTCGCAGGCAGGCCGCCTATCACGTTCCTGGGCCAGAAGCCGTTCGCGCCAATTAGGTTCTTAGACAGCGTGCTTGCCGGCACAGGAGCGTACGAGCCGTACTTTTGTCCGGGATTATTGAGCAAGTCCGTCGCTAGCGAAATCCATGCATCGGAGGGCTCTGTCGCCAATCCCGAAAGGCCGATGATGAAGTCCTGCTTCTCATAACTCGCAAAGTAGAACGTCTTATTCTTGATAATTGGGCCGCCCACCGCGAATCCGTAGTTTTCGTTGCGCAACCGTGGAGTTTTTGTCCCTGACGGCAGGAACGGCGATCCGGCGCCATAAAACTCATTTCGGTTGTAATAGTACACAGAGCCGTGAAGTACATTGCCGCCAGACTTGGTGACCAAGTTCACTGTGCCACCCGCATTCCGTCCCGCCTCCGAGCCTGACTGGGTCTGTGCCGAGAATTCCACGATCGAGTCAATCGGCAGCACCACGCCGGCGATACCGGACACCCCACCCTGATTCACCGCGGGAATGTTGTGCCAGAAATCGTTATTATCCACGCCATCGATCTGCCAATTGATCTGGTTCGCGCGCGTGCCATTAAGAGAACCGAATCCGCCCACGTTATAGCCGCCAAACCCCGGCGAAACAGAGATCATCTGCGTAAAGTCACGTCCATTCAGCGGCATATTTTGGACGATGTCCTCGGGAAGGGTCATGGTCTGGGTCTGCGTCGTTGTATCCAGCGTAACGGCCGCAGCCGAGACTTCCACCGTTGTAGTCGTCGATTGCAAAGTAAGCTTGACGTTTAGCGTGTAGATCGAACCTGCCGTCACCGTGACATTGTCCACAGTATTAGCGGGAAAGCCTGCAGCCGTTACCGTAACCTTATAGGCCCCCAGCGGAAGGTCCTGAAACGCAAACTGACCTTCCGTGGTCGTCACCGTCGTGTGATCAATCCCTGTTGAGCTTTCCGTCGCCTTCACCTGCGCGTTCGGCACCACGCCACCCGACGGGTCCGTTACCGTCCCATTGATGGCTCCGCGAAATGTTTGCGCATTTCCCGCAACACCCAAAGTCAAAATCATAACCACTGCGAGTAACAATCGCCTCATACTTCCACCCCCTGATCGATTTTCAGAGCAGCCTTCCAGCGCCCATCCACCCCAAATTGCCGGCGCCGTAAAGCTGACTTCTGCAGACCACCCGCCCCTGCCTTAAAGTGACCACTCCCCCAAAAGCACCGCCACCCGGCACCTGGACGCACCGTTCCTTTGTTCTCGACTATTGAAGAAAGAAAAACTTGCTAGAGCCAAAATGGCTTGATGCCAAGGATGCTACTCCCAAACCGTTTGGCCTGTCAAAGCGGATATTGTGATTCCCCCGATTTGGAATTCTAATAGCGCAGGCGGTTTGCGGCAGATTCTTCTTTACACTTCCCTACCCCCGAACTATTCTCTCCCCACGTGTTCCTTCTCTTTGTAGTCGGCCGAGACCCAGCGGTTATTCGAACATGGAGGATTTCAATGAAGGGTTCCCTAACTTTACTTTCCATAGTACTTGCGGGAGCGGTATTTGCTGCCATGCCTGCGCGAGCCAACCAGGCCGCGGCCGAAAAGAAAGAAGCATCGGCCGCGAAAAAACAGACGAAATGGCAGGGCCACGTCGTCAGAATTTATAAAGACTTGTCGCAGATGGACATCCGTGGCGGCGCCGCCCCGTCGAAAGATGAAAGGAAGATCGCCTACGACAACTCGACCGCATGGACGAAGCTCGGAAAGCCCGGGCAGCAGGACGAGGTCAAGGAAGGCTCGTTTGTGATTGTGCTGGGCCATGTCGACGATAAAGGCGTGCTGCACGCGTCGCGCATAGACCTGCGGCTGCCACGATGACTTTTTTCGAGATGTAATGCCCCGGGGACCTGGCCGCGGCGCAGAGGCGTTAGCCTTTCTACGCGCAGCGCGCGGCGGCCCCGCAGCGTGAGGGATTTACGCCGGGCCGCGAAGGGTCAAGACTTCGCGGCGAGAGCTTCCAGGCGGAGTTTCGCGGCACGCGCCGTTTCGCGCAGCAAAGGGTCCGATTCGTTCAGGCACCGGTCTAATTGGTCTTCCAAAGATTTTATCCCCAGGGCTCCGATGGCGTAAGCCCCGCACGACTTCAACCATGGATCGTCGCTAGCAACGAGTTCTGCCACGGCCTGTTCCTGGCTTTCGATTTTGACGCGCACCAGCCGTTGTGCGATCTGCGCTCGTTCTGCCACAGTGACCTTGCTATCCAGCAAAGGCACGAGCATGTCTCGCAATTGCGATTTTAAGACGTTATCGAGGAATTCCAAGGCATTGTCGTGCACGGCGACGCTCGTGGACTGCAGACCTACATAGGCACTGTGCAAATCGAGCCGGGGATGCAGCAAATTCAGCAAACGAAAGATGCGCTCCAGTTCCTGTTGCATGGCCTCCTTCAGCGCTCGCGCGAGAGGATCGACGCCGTCTGTCGTAGCCCCGATGGTAGCCAAAATCTGGTATGACCGGTAGTGCCCCAGAATCTCGGCCGCCAATACGGTCTCCAGCATCTGAGCGTCCAGCACGATCTGGGGATTCAGCCGGCAAAGTTTGTTTAGAGCGGCAATCGTGCGAAAGCGCAACGTGGTATCGCCTTGCAGCAGGTTGTCAAGCAGTACGCTTGCGGCGGCTGACGTTCCGAGAGCCACCAGTACGCTCGGAATTTCTCTGCGTGCTTGGATGGGAACGGCGGAATCACAAAGGTGGTCGCGTAACCCTCCTACAATGGAGTCCCCGAATCTGCCCAGTGCCTGCGCAGCCGCGGGGGCGAGTCTATGGTCTGCGAGCCGGTCTAATAGCTCAGGGACTAGCCGGCGCTTGCGCAGCATTCCGACCGAATGGATGGCCTCGCACACCACGTGAGTGTCGGAATCGGCAAGAAGCTTGGAGAGTAAAGGATCGAAACAGTCCGGCAACTCGCCGAGCAGCCGGGCGGCTTCCACCCGGTTACGCAGGCCTTCTTCTCCTGCTTCGTTGACCATAGAGTCCAGGATATTTCGCGCGGCTTCCAAGTTCTGAGCCTCGCCGGGCTGCGCCAGAAAGGCGACGACTGCCGACCGGACCGAGAAGTCGGGGAAATCGCCAAGTTGCTCTATGACAGTCAGAGGATCGATATGTCCATGGTGGCTCAGAAAAAGCAGGGCTTCGGTGCGCACACTGAGCTCCGGGTCCCGCAGGAGTCGTTGCACTTCTGAAACCGCGGCTTTGTCGCCCGCCGCCGAGAGAATGGCGATTGCCTTCTGCCGCACTTCCGGTGCGGAATGATTCAGCAAAGCCCGTATCCCCGGATGCGCGGCTCTTTGCTGTTCCACTTCAAAAAGGGACAGCGCGTAAAGAATGTCCTTGGGATCGGATGCGGAAAGATTGGTGGCCAGAAGGTCCGTAGTCGACCGGTCCAGCACTGGCGCGCTGGCTTGTTCCACGTCGAAGCGATGCTGGCTAATGCTTTCCCTCAGCGTAGCGACGTATTGTCGCCGCGCGACAGAAACTGCCACGAGCCAGCCGCTGGCCAGCAGCAGCACCACCCAGCTGATTTGACGCGGGGAGAACTGCAACCAAGTGGCAAAGATGAGGACGATTACCCCAGACAGCCCATCACCCAGGCGCCAGATGACGGTATCGATGAACCATTTCACCTGTAACTTCACACCAGCAGGGATCGGCAGGTAGAGCAACTCGGCCGTAGACCTGTCCACCGAATAGCGCAACACCGTGTCGCCGCCCTTCAGCGCCACCGCGGAAGCCAGCGTGCCGAGAACCAGCAGACCGGCCGAACCCATGAATACAGTAACGGGAAGCACGAACAGCGCCGTGCCTATACCGAATCGGCGCAAAAATCTTGCGGTCAACAGCAACTGAAACAACAGCCCCAGCACGCCCGCGTAAAAATAAAAGTCACCAAAAAAAACAGCCATTACGTCTTTCTTTACCAGGAACTGCTTACCAATGGCCAGGAACTGCCAGTTCGTTAATGTGGTTACCAACTGCGAAATGCAGATGACCGCTGCGATGGCCCCCAAATAAGGCGAAGCAAACAACAACTTCAAGCTAGCGGACATGTTCCGTTGGGCTGTTTCGGCGGATCTTCCGGCTGTACGCTGCGCGTCACCCACCAACACTCGCCCGCTGCGCCAGACCAAGATCACCAGACCGGCGCAGATCAAAACGAACAGCGTCATAGCCAGCAGCAGGCTTTCCGTTCCGACCCTTCCGGCCACGGTCTTGGAAAGGAAACCCGCAAAAATCCCTCCCGCAATGCCGCCCGCGCCCACCATCCCAAAAACGCGCTTGGCCTCGCGCGTTGTCAGAACGTAATTCGCCAGCGTCCAGATCTGCGTAGCCCCCAGTACGCCGAAAATTTTTACCCATACGTAAAAGGCAGGAAAAACCCAGATCAGGTGGGAATAGTAATGGGCTAGCCCCCAAAACACCGCGCAAGTGCTGGAGAAAAATACCATGCTGCCGACGAGCAGATCGCGGAGAAGAACCCGCCGCGCAATAAGCACGTAGCCCGCTATGACCACCGCGACCAGCACCGCGCTGGAGATGTCGGCGTAGGCAAGCTGACTCGCCTGGAAACGCGACAGGAATAACGCAGCTCCCGCCACGCTGCCGATTTTGTAGCTGGCGATAACTAAGAACAGGCAGGAGCACAAGAGTACGCCACGCCCCAAATCTCCGGGGCCGACGTTCAGAGCGCGCTCAATCCACCGTTTCATCCGCAGAACCTTCCTTCGTAACCTGTCTGTCTCATTGGGGTGCGCCCGTCGTTCCGGAACATATACGGTCGGCGGGCAAGACGGCTACCTTTTCCGAAACCGTTGTCCCATTCCCCGCCCCAGGCCCTCCGCTTTGAGGCGAAGACCCAGGGGAATCGAGAAGCACTATCTGCTGGTCCAGATACACAGCGATGAATTTGCTATCGCCGCAGATTTCCAGAGCTGACGGCCTGCCCCCAGGGTAGTAGCTGCTGAGCATGCCGGTGTCGATCAGGAACACTTTGTTGCCAAAGCGGGGCCGGATGCGGCCGCTGTTCTGCACCGTGTGCCCCACCACAAGGTGTGTTGCCTTGTAACTCTCCAAGACCTTGCTCGCCTGCGGTGCACCCTCTTCTTCGCTCCACTTGTCGTAACCGCGAAACCACAGTGGGCCATCCACTCGCACGCTTAACCAATCTTGATGCCTCAAGAACTCCTGGATCTGAGCCTGGCGTTCAGCATTGGCGGAGACATGGGACTTGATCTCGGCAATGACTTCCGCTTGAAGCACGTTGCTGATTTCCTGCAAATTAAAGAATGGCAGGATCAGCTTTTCATTCTGCAGATACTGTTTCGAGGCGTCGAATCCCTTGATTTCGTCGCGGATCCGGCTATTGATCGCATCAAGTTTGGTCTTGGCTAGATCAGGATGAATTCCCCCGTGCAAGAAGATGGTTCCTTCAATCTCGGCCACGGCAGCATGTCCTCGCAGCCACTTGCCGTATTCTCCCGTTGGACCAAACGCCTCGCGCTGTTCAATGAAACCTGCGGGATGACGCGCCATCCATTCCGCCTCCGTCAACTCCATCGGATGGGGAAGCTCGGCTAGTAACGATGCGTGGCTACTCCTCCATTTCACATACTCGTCATACGCAGCCCTCTGCCGCTTCTCGGAATTGCCATCCGCAAAACTGGCATAGTTCGCGGGAGTGACGTAACGCAGGTCGCCCATGATATTCATTACCTCGTGGTTACCGAGGAGGCTTATGACCTTGCCACCTGCTTGCCCCGCTTCCTTCTCGAGTGCCATCATCAGGTCCATGACCTCGCGCGGCTTGGGGCCGCGATCCAAGAGATCCCCGACCTGAACGAATGTTGTCTTACCGCCTGTCCAATGGTTCTGCTTATCGATAAGTCCGGTGCGCCGGAGAATGGCGACGAAATCGTCTAAATCATTGTGGACATCGCCGATGGCGACTACGGATTCCCGCGGTTCCGCTGGAGCCTTTGCTGGTCCCGCCCACGCTAGCATCGCCGACACCAGGACCAGGAGGACGGAAATACAAGCGCGGTGGGGAGAAACACAGACCGGAGGGCGGACCATTTTCCTGCCTCCTATAACCAAGCAGCAGAATTTTAGCGAAAGCATTGAGTTCCGCAGGGCGTCCTCTATTGCGGTGCATCTTAGGCTGCCAGACTTGGACAAGTCAACGAACTGCAAATACGCATAGAGGAACCCGCAAACGTGGCAAAGGCCGCCACGCAGGCGGCCTGACCAAAACCTCGGCACGGTCGCGGTTCGTGATAGACCGCATGGAAGCACAATCGCGGAGCCATCACAGGAAGGCTCCGCGATCTGGTTACTAAGTGAACCCCGATACCTACAAGAGCTCGGGCGTTTCAACTTGCGTTACAAGATCCAACTCGTCTACGGGGCGGAGTGGGAGAGCCGCTTAGAGATTAGAGTTGCGTGGAGTACGCCGGGCTTGTCATAAGTGCCCTTGCAAATCACGTAGTCCCCGTCTTTAACCTGGCTGGCGTCAATGTCGTTGACCTTCTTGTCGGCGTGATACTGACTGACCCATTTCGTCGAGCTGTCGAACGCACAGGTCTTCTCTACACTCGAACCCGACTTGCGAATAGTCAGAGTAGACTGCTCCTTACTGCTTCTTTCAACTCTACCTTCCCAGCGCGCCTCCTTCGACTTGGCGGGAGCCTTTTGCCCGAACACCGCCGCCAGCGGGAAGGTAAGTACCAACGCGAACAGCAGAGTGAGTCGCTTCTTCAGCATTTTTTCTCTCCTTATTACCGGGATCACCGGTAAAGACGTAATGTGCAGCACGAACACTAGACCCGGGGGACCCAAAAGAGCAAGCTGCTTTCTTTCCCACTCGGGCTTCCAATCCAACGCCTCCGCTGCATCCCTACTCGCCCAGTTGAGCGGTGCAGTTTACTTCCGTGCTCAGATAATTCAGTACAGCACTTCGTTCTCACCTTTTTCAGCGATCATCTTCTGGAACTGCGCCACAATTTTGTCCCGTCGCGCCATCACCGCTTTCACTTCATCCTTGGTGAGATAGTGGCTGGTTTTTTCTGTTAGCGCGTTCCCGTCCAGCGCCTTCAGTTTCTCCAACAATTGCCGGTCGCAGCGTACTAAGTCTTTAGGTTCTTTCACATCCTTGTTGAGGCGAAATGCGCGGGTGAAATCAATCCTCCAAATCTTCCAATTCTCGCCGATTAGCACGTTGGTCAGGTTGGGATCGGCATCGGAGACCAATTGATCGAAGACCCGAACCTTGTACATCTGATTGTTCCAGGCATCTGGATCCGGCGGCGTTAATTTCTGCTTGTGGCGCTCCGCCTCATCCATCTTCACCACCAACCACCAACTCAGCGAGCCTGTATTGCCTGCCCATTTGCGTTCGACATACACCGGCACCATGTCGTCCATGCCAATCAACTCAGCCAGCGCATAAGCAGCGAGATTGTACTTGTAGGAGTCCACGAAGTTCAGTTCGATTGCGCCGCTGGCAAGCTTCATCTCGCGTTTGTGTTCATCAAGACCTTGGAAAGAGGCGTCGTGGGTAACCGTGCCGTCGGAGAGTGTAAGGCGCGAGGTGTGGGTGATGCCTTTCTTTGCGTCGTGACTGTTCACCACCTTGGCGGTGAGAAGGAACTGCTTAATCTGCTCCTTGGTCAGAGTTGGCTCGTCCGCGGCAACCGCGAAGAGTCCGCAAGTCAGACACACCACCACGGCAAGAATCAACCCGCGCCAGCGCAAATGAAGTGAGTTCATGGGAAGAACCTCCACGGAGTTTCTGGGACTCTACTCCTTTGCGCCCCAATCGACAACCTAAAATACCCGGAACGCTCGGCGCACCGAGCCGCTCCCGTATCTTGTAGCGGCCGGGCTTCAGCCCGGCTAGCGAGCAAAGCGAGCGCTCCGGACCTCTTTGTCCGCAGGTGGAAGCCCCTGACTTTCAGTCAGGGGAGCGGTGCCTTCAGGCACCGCGAAAAAGCGTACACAAGAAAATTAGGCTTCAGCCCTTACAAGGAATTGCAGGCTTCACTCGCCACTCGTCACTCGTCACTCGCCCCTGCGCCGGCGTCGCTCGGATTTCAGGTGCGTCCAAGTTTCGGATACAATCCATCTGCTCTGCCTCAGCACCAGCGAGTCGGCGAAGGCGCAACCCGATTGCCCTGCGGGTTCCCAAAACATTCAGGCGAGGTGAAATCACACGAGGTCTATCGATGCATAGTCTCCCGCCACGGCGCCCACGCCAAAGATACGAGTTTGCCTCTTCGGCGATTCTCTCAATTTTGATTTGTCTCGGCGTTTGCTTTGCCGCGCCCTCCGCACACGCGCAGGAACGCCGCGACCGCGAGCCCAATAGCGTCTACGCCGAACGCCGCGCCAAGCTCGCCGCACAGGCTGAATCTCCTATCGTTCTGTGGGGCCTTACCGGACGCGAGGAGTCTTCGCAAACCTACATCTTCAAGCAGGAAGAAAATTTTTATTACCTGACCGGCCACAACGAAGAAGGCGCGGGGCTGGCAATTCTCCCGGCCGCGAAATCATCGACCAATGACGCATCGAATGGCCCGCGCGAAATCCTCTACCTTCCCGCCAAGAATCCTCAAAAAGAAAAGTGGAACGGCGTGCGCATGTCTCCCGCCGATCCCGGCATCGAAGCCCGCACCGGCTTCTCGGCGGTGAAGCCCTTCCCGGAAATGCGCGCCGAAGTCGATGCCCTCGCGAAAACCTATCCCTCCTTCTACACGATTCTTCCCTATGAAAAAGAGTTGGGCGGCTACCCGCATGAAAAAGAAGTGGTGGACTGGCTCCAACAAGCCGCGCTGCAGATCAAGCTGAAAGACATCCGCGCGCAAATCAGCGCCATGCGCCAGATCAAGTCCCCCGGTGAAATCGCTTTCCTTCAGCGCGCCATTGACCTGACGCTCGACTCACACCTGGAAGCCATGCGCATGATGCGTCCTGGACTCTACGAATACCAGGTCGGTGCAAAAATGGTGGAAGTGCACGCCACGGGCGGCTCCGAAGCGGAAGGGTATGCTCCCATCGTGGGTGCCGGGCCAAATTCCACCGCGCTGCATTACGACAGACTCTCCCGCAAGATTGAAGACGGCGACATCGTCGTCCTTGACGTTGGAGCGCAGTACTCCGGCTACTCTGCGGACATCACCCGCACCATCCCGGCCAATGGGAAATTCACGCCGCGCCAGCTCGAGATTTACAATATTGTGCTTGGCGCGCAAAACGCCGCCCTCGCCGCCCTCAAGCCCGGCATGGACCTCTGTCAGAAGGGCGACAAAAGCGTCAACAAGATTTCCCATGACTACATCAATTCGCACGGAAAGGATCTGCACGGAAAACCGCTCGGCCAGTATTACATTCATGGTCTCGGCCACAACATTGGGCTCAACGTCCACGATCCCGGCGAATATTGCAAACCTCTCCAACCCGGCATGGTCGTCACCATGGAGCCGGGCATTTATATCCCTGAAGAAAACCTCGGCGTGCGCATCGAAGATGACGTGCTCATCACCGAAACCGACTATAAGCTGCTCAGCGAGCGCCTGCCTCGCGATCCCACCGAAATCGAAAAAATAATGGCCCAAGCCGCCGCCCAGCGCGCTAAAGCCGCGAAAAGAGGCGACGATTGACCGCGTAGAATTGGCCCGTCTATACTGTTTGTTCGCGCCGGACGCGTTTTAGTTTTTCCGGCGCGCCTCGAGTCATTCCGCGTGCAGCCGTAAGCAGTTCAGCAGGCCGCCAGCTGGAATTTCCGAAATCGCAATTTCTAGGAGCCTCCGGCCGCTCCACGGCCGTGAAAACTATGAGCAGCGTCAAAGCCACACAACTTCGCCCCGGCATGGTCATCCAGCACGAGGGCCAGCTTTTCACCATCTTCAGCGTCGATCACCGCACTCCAGGTAATAAGCGCGGCTCCATGCAAACGCGCATGAAAAATCTTAAGAGCGGCACGATGATTGACTATCGCTTCCGCGCCGAAGAATTTGTGGATCGCGCCATTCTCGACGAAGTCGAATTCGAGTACCTCTACAACGAGGGCGACGATTTCCACTTCATGAACACGGAAACCTACGAGCAAATGCACCTGACCCGCGAACTGCTTGGCGATACGGTCTACTACTTGATTCCCAACACCATTGTAAAAGTGGAATTTTTCGAGGAAAAACCGATCGGCGTCGACCTGCCCGACACTATGGACCTCAAGGTAGTACACACCGAACCCACGCTGCAAAAAGCCACGGCCAGCGCGGTGGGCAAGCCGGCCACATTGGAAACCGGTTTGGTAGTGCAGGTTCCGCCCTTCGTAAACGAGGGCGACAAAATCAAAGTGGATACAACGGAAGCGCGCTACGTCCAGCGCGTCGAGTAGATCTTCCGCCTCCGCAGCTTGCTGCTACGCAACTGGCAGCAAGAAGAGGCAAGAGGGCGCCCCGGTTACCCCGGGGCGCTTTATTTTTTCCCGGCGGAGCCTGCTGCAGATTTTTCCGGCGCCTTCTCCGCAAAGACGCGCGCAAAAATCGCATCGACGTAACGAAGCTGCCGCTGCAAATCAAATGCATGCGCCAGCGCCTTCGCGTCGAGATATTTTGTTATGCGCGTATCGCCGGCGACGCGTTCGCGAAAATTCGAATCTGTCTCCCACGCTGCCATCGCGTTTTCCTGCACGGCTTTGTACGCATCGTCGCGCGGCATGCCCTTCTCCACTAAATCCTGCAGCAGTTGGCCCGAGTACACGAGGCCATGCGTCAATTCCAGATTGCGCTGCATGCGCTCCGGAAACACGCGCATGTCCGCAACAATCGCGGTCATCTTCGCCAGCATGTAGTCCACCAAAATAGTCGAGTCCGGGAAAATGACACGCTCGACTGAGCTGTGGGAAATGTCACGCTCGTGCCAGAGGGCTATGTTTTCGTGAGCAGCGAGCATGTTGGAACGCACCAGGCGGGCAAGGCCCCCGATTTGTTCGGAGGCGACGGGGTTACGTTTGTGGGGCATTGCGGAGCTGCCGCGCTGCTCCCCGCCAAACGGTTCTTCGGCCTCGCGCACCTCAGTGCGCTGCAAGTGACGAATTTCGAGCGCAATTTTCTCGAGAGTCGCCGCAATCAGCGCGAGCGAGCTCATATAGTGCGCGTGGCGGTCGCGCTGAATCACCTGCGAGGATACCGGCACAACCTGCAAACCGAGTTTCGTGCAAATGCGCTCCTCGACTTCCGGGCCGAGATGCGAGGCGTTGCCGACCGCGCCAGAAATCTTTCCCACGGCCATTTGCGCGGCGGCATCCCGGAATCGAGCGATGTTGCGCTGATTTTCCGCGAACCAGTTGGCGATTTTCAGTCCGAAGGTGATGGGTTCCGCGTGAATGCCGTGCGTGCGACCGATTTGCGGAGTGTATCGAAATTCGTGTGCGCGCAAATCGAGCACTTCACCGAAAAGAACGAGGCCGCGTTCGATGAGGTGCGAGGCATCGCGGACGAGCAGCGCCTGCGCCGTGTCGACCACGTCGTTCGACGTCAAACCATAGTGCAGCCAGCGCGCCGCCGACGGATCGCCGATCGATTCCCCGACAGCCATGGTGAATGCGATCACGTCATGCTTTACGCGCGATTCCAGCTCCAGAATCCGCGCAACATCCACTTTCGCCCGCGCGCGAATCGCCGCCGCAGACTCCTTCGGCACCTGCCCGGCCTCGGCAAGCGTCTCGGTAGCCGCTAACTCGACGTCCAGCCAGCGCGCGAACTTGTTCGAATCGCTCCAGACGCGGCCCATGTCTTCACGGGTGTACCGTGCAATCAATTCCGCTCCTCGCTGCGAGCAGCCTGTAATCGGTCCGGCTAACCCGCAAAACCTTTGTAATGATACGGTATTTCCATTCAGGGCGCGACCAAAGGCCGGACCTCCTCCTTCGGGCTCCTTCGGCGGAAAAGCCCCAAAGCCGACCTAACCGCGACCCGGAAATCCTGTCTAATGAAGCGGATGAGGCCGAGCGTCGAGACCATCGTGGAAAGCGACGCCATCGCCGTCGAGCGGACGCTCACGGGCGATCGCGAAGCATTTCGCATTCTGGTGGAACGGCACAGCCGCAATGTGTACCGGCTGGCTTATCGCATGACGGGAAACCAGCATGACGCCGAGGAAGTGGTTCAGGAGGCTTTTTTGCGCGCGTACCAAAAACTCAGTCAGTTTGCTTCGCGCGCGAATTTTGGCACCTGGGTTTATCGCATCGCGGCGAACTATGCGATCGACCGCATGCGCCAGAAAAAGAGCGAAGATTCGAACCGCGCATTGCCAGCCAGAGAAACCGAGGAAGGCGCGGAGATCGACTTGATGAGCACAGTACCCGACGGTGCGCCTTCACCGGAGCGTCTGGCGCAGAGCAGCCAGCTTGCCGTGCAAATGCGCCTCGCGCTCAGCCAGCTTACTCCTGCTGAGCGAACCGCTTTTGTCATGCGCCACTGGGGAGGCTCGGGAATCGAAGAAATCGCCGATGCGCTGAAGTCGAGCAGCAGCGCCGCAAAAAACACGGTCTTTCGCTCGGTGCAAAAACTTCGCAAGGCATTGGAACCGTTTGTGGAGCAGCGAGGACAAGCGAGAGCGATGGGGACAGAATTATGAAACATCCGAAAGAGGAAGAATTGATCGCGTATCACGATGGAGAATCCGCCGGCCGAGAGACGATTGCCACGCATCTGGGAGATTGCCCGGAATGTCAGGCGGAACTCGAGCGCATCGATGCGTTGCTCGCCGCACTCAACACCATCCCCGTACCTGAACCTGGAGAAGACTACGGCCAACGGGTCTGGCAGCAGATTTCGCCGCGCCTGCCGCAGCGCCGCAGGCACTGGTGGGACTTTCTCTTTAGCGAACCGAACACCGTTCAGTGGCTCGCGCCGCGCCGCTGGGTTGCCGCGGGCGCGATTGCCGCGCTCGTACTCGCCGCGTTCATCGCCGGCCGCCTTACTAGGCCAGGCACTCCCATTGCTCCGGTGGCCGTGGACCAAACAAAGGTTCGCGAGCGAATTCTGGTCATGGCCGTCGGCGAGCATCTCGGCCGCTCGGAAATGGTCCTGGTCGAGCTGGCTAACAGCGGGCCGCAGAGCGCAGGGCAGCAGGTCAACATCTCCGGTGAGCAGCGCCGCGCGGAAAACTTGCTCGAGGAAAATCGGCTGTATCGGCAAACGGCGCTGGAACAGGGAGATTCCGCGCTTGCCGGCCTACTCGATGAGCTCGAGCGTGTTCTTCTCGACGTCGCGCACAGCCCGCAGCAAGTAACTCCGGCGCAGTTGGAAGGCATTCGCCTGCGCATCGAAGCGCGCGGCATTCTCTTCAAGGTTCGTGTGGTCGGCAAGGAACTGCAGCAACGCGGGGAGTCGGGGAACGCGCCCGCACAGCCAAACGGTTCCGCGAAAAACGAAAGGAACAAGGTATGAGCAAGGGAGATTTGTCCGTAATGAGAAATAGAGCTTGGATTGTAGTGGCGTTTCTGCTGGCGATGCCGAGCTTTGCACCGCATGCCGCGGCTGCATTCAGCGCCTCTATTGCCGCGCCGCAATCCGCTTCCGCCGCAGAAAGTCAGGCAAGTGACGCTACCGACCGCGACGAAGAAGCCAACGATTTCGAGCAGGGTCGTCAGGACCAGGAGCAGGAAAAGCGCGACCGCGAACAAGAAGCCCGGGATCGCGAGCAAGAAAAGCGCGACCGCGAGGAGGAAAAACGAGACCGTGAGCAAGAACGCCTCGAGCGCTTGACCGAGCTGTACGACGAAGGCCGCGAAGCGCTGGACGAAGACCGCTATGAGCGTGCTGAATCCAAGTTCGACCAGTTGGCGCAGATGCATGGCCCCCAGACCGACGCCGCTCTCTATTGGAAGGCCTACGCCGAAAATCGTCTCGGCAAGCGCGACACCGCCCTCGCCAACATTGCCGAGATCAAGCGCCGCTTCCCACAAAGCCGCTGGCAGAAAGACGCCAACGCGCTGGAACTTGAAGTCCGCCAATCCGCCGGGCAGCCCGTTCACCCGGAAGCTCAGAAAGATGATGAGCTCAGGATGCTGGCCCTTCGCGGAATCATGAATAGCGACCCCGATCGCGCCGTGCCGCTGCTCGGCAAGGTCCTCGAAAGCGGCTCCGGATCTCCCAAAGAAAAATCCCAAGCACTCTTTGTCTTGGCGCAAAGCGGCTCGCCGCAGGCGCGCGAAATTCTGGGCAAGATTGCGCGCGGCCAAAGCAATCCCGATCTCCAACGCAAAGCCATCCAATATCTGGCAATGTTCGGCGGAGCGGAGTCCCGCAAGACGCTGGCGGAGGTCTATGCCACGACTTCCGACCCATCGATCAAGAGGGCCATTCTGCGCGCGTACATGATTGGAGGGGATCGCGAGCACCTGTTTGAAGCCGCCAAGAATGAAAAAGACGACGAAGTGAAGCGGGAAGCGATCCGCCAGCTCGGTCTGGTCCACGCGCAAAACGAATTGCAGCAACTCTATCGCAGCGATAATTCTCCCGCCGTGCGCCGCGAATTGCTGCAGGCTTTTTTCCTTGCCGGCGACGCGCCGAAGCTTCTGGAAGCCGCGCAAAGCGAAAAAGACCCGGAGCTGCGCCGCGTCGCCGTTCGCAATCTCGGGCTGATTCATTCCGAAGATTCAGCCAAGGCGCTCCAGGGCATTTACAGCAAAGAGACCGATCGCGGCATTAGGGAAGAAGTGCTGAATTCCTTTTTCCTGCAGGGAAACGCCGCGGCAATCGTGGCCATCGCCCGCGGCGAAAAAGATCCCGAGCTCAAGAGAACGGCGGTTTCCAAGCTTTCTATCATGCACTCCAAGGAAGCTACGGACTATTTGATGGAGATCCTGCAGAAAAATTAGAAACTCGTGGAACGTTCAGAACAGGACTAGGTTGTCGATTCACCGCTTTGGAGGACTGCAATGCCTGATTTTTTCCAAGACCTTCGATTCGGGATGAGAACGCTGGCGAGGAGCCGCGGCCTGACAATCATCGCGATTGTGACCCTGGCCCTGGGCATCGGTGCCAACACAGCCGTCTTCAGCGTGGTCGACACCGTCCTGATGCGGCCGCTGCCCTACCCAGAACCTGATCAACTCGTCTGGTTTTGGGAATCGCAACCGAACTTGACCGAAGCTCCATTCTCTCCCGCTGACTTCCTCGATTTTCAATCGCAGAACCGGTCGTTCTCGCAAATGGCTGCGCTCCGGCGCCTGAGTTTCAATCTTACGGGCCGAGGACCCGCGGAGCGGATTGCGGGGATTGTAGCCTCACCGAATGTTTTTTCTGTGTTCAGCGTTCAACCCATCCTCGGGCGCGCATTCCTGGAATCGGAAGGCAACTTCGGCGCCTCGCGCGTCGCTTTGCTGACGTACGGTTTCTGGCAGAGCCATTTCGCTGGGGACGGCAGCGTTGTCGGTCGGAACATCGTTCTGGACAGCCAGCCGGTCAAGGTAGTTGGCGTTCTCTCCGCCAATTTTCGCTACGGCCGCGACATCCAAGTTTGGGTCAACCCGGTCAACATCGTTCCCGAAGTGTTCAGCGCGTCGGCTGAGTGGGAGCGCAAGCTGAGCACGAACCGTGAAACGCACTATCTCAACATCATTGGCCGCATGAAACCGGAGGTTTTGCTCCCGCAAGCTCAGGCGGACATCAGCAGCATCATGGAGCGGATCCATCAGCAGTACACGGTTACCACTGGCCACACGATTCGGTTGGTTCCATTACGCGAGCTTTCCGCGAGCCCCATTCGGCAAACGTTGCTCCTCTTGCTGGGCATTGTAGGACTGGTGCTTCTTATCGCGTGCGCCAACATAGCGAACCTGCTTCTTGCTCGCGCGGTTGCACGGCGCCGGGAACTTGCCGTTCGCACTGCCCTGGGCGCCAGCAGGCTGCGCATCGTGCGGCAACTGCTCACGGAAAGCATGCTTCTCGCGTTTGGCGGAGGCATGGCCGGCGTTGCCCTCGCATGCGGTCTCGTACGCCTGCTTGTAGCCGTCAGCCCGCGCGATCTGCCTCGCGTGGACGAGATTTCCGTCAATCCTGGGGTGCTGGCCTTCACACTCGGAATTTGTATCCTAACGGGCCTCCTTTTCGGGCTTGCGCCGGCCTTGGCCGCCACACGTCAGAGCCCTGGCGCCTTCCTGAAAGAAGGAGGCCGAGGTTCCACGTCGGGACTCGCGCACAATCGCATGCGCAGCTTTCTGGTTGTCGGAGAAGTCGCGCTGTCCCTCGTCCTGCTGGTCAGTGCGGGGCTTTTGGTCCGCAGCTTCATCCGGCTACTCCAGGTGGCGCCCGGTTTTAACCCCGATCATATCGTGACGATGTGGGTGAATTTCACCAGCGCGGCGTATTCAGAAAAAGGCCGCTCGACGCAACTACTCGACCAACTTCTCCCGCGTGTTGCCGCACTTCCCGGCGTCGAAGGTGTAGCCATTTCAAATGACCTGCCCCTCGAAGGTGACGACACGACAACCGGCGTGGGCACCGTCGACGGGAGGCAGCCGTTCGAGCGCGGCCATCAGCCATTAATCGGCGTGCACGCTGTAAATCCTGGATATTTCCGCGCCATGAGCATACGTTTGCTTCGTGGGCGCGAGTTTACGGCCTCCGACACCGCCGATTCGCATTCCGTGGCGGTCATCAATCAAAAACTTGCGGAACTTGTCTGGCCTGGCCAAGACCCGATCGGCAAGCACTTCAACATCCTCGGCGACAAAGCGTCCGAGGTCGTGGGTGTGGTCGGCAACGTCCTCCACAATGGCCTGACCGAAACGCCTGGCCCCGAAAGCTATATCGCGTTTGCGCAGAATCCGTGGTCTTACGTCAGCTTATCCGTTCGCACGCACGGTCATCCCTCATCGCTGTATGCGGAAATGCGTGGAGTCGTCGCCGAACTCGACCCTGAGCTTCCCGTACACGATATGCGCCTCATGGAGCAAGTCATCGCCGAAACGATGAGTACGCGGCGGCTCACGCTTTGGCTTGTGGGCGCGTTCGGCGCAATCGCGCTGGTGCTGGCCGTTGTGGGAATTTACGGTGTGATGAGCTACGCAGTGACAGAACGCATCCACGAGATCGGCGTGCGCATGGCCCTGGGCGCGCAGAGGCGAGACGTATTGCGCCTCGTGGTGGGAGGAGGAATGCGCCTGGCTGCCGCTGGCCTCGCACTCGGCGCGATCGCCGCGCTTGTGGCCACGCGCGCGATGACCGGTCTGCTCTTCGGCGTGCGTGCGAGCGACCCCGTCACGTATGCATTTATTTGCCTCCTTTTGGCGTTCGCGGCATTTGCAGCGTGTTATGTCCCGGCGAGACGTGCTACCGCGGTCGACCCGCTCGTGGCTCTGCGTTACGAATAGCTCGCGCCTGCTCGTGTTCAAGCTGAGTTCGTTTGTGAATGGAGGAAAAATGCTCCGAATGACTTTGATTTTCGCAATGATAACGGCCGCCGGGTTCGCCTGCCTTTCTGCCGCCGCACAGAGCAGCGATTCACCGCAAGTGGAAAATGCCCGCGTGGAAAAGAAGGCGCTGGCGGGGCCGCTCGCAGCAGAAGTAAAAACATGGGCAGCAAAGGCCGAGGAGCCGCAATGGCTGGGCTACGCGGTGCCGCAGATGGGGCGAGAGCGAGCGATGTGCTGCGGGGACTATCAGGGCTCGTGGCGAAATGGGTGCGGGCATTGCCGGCTTGAGGATCGCGGCAACGGAACGAACATGACCTCGAGAGGAGATGCAGGGACAGCGAAACTGGAGGCGCCGCGCTCCGTCGCAGTGCTATTCCGGGCCGAAAATAAACGCATCACGAAGATTCGAGTCGTGTCGATGGAATGCTCCCTCGATGCGGGGGGACTGCCTTTCGTGTGGCTCAGCGGAGTGAAGCCTGCGGACAGCGTTGCGTTGCTGGAAACCTTTGTGCAAGGTACGGACCTGGACGCTCATGATGACGACCACGTTTCGCATGGCGCATTAACTGCCATCGCGCTTCACGGCGATCCGGCAGCCGACCGCGCTTTAGAATCCTTCACGCGCACCGACGAGCCCGAATCTCTGCGAAAGCAAACAGCCTTCTGGCTCGGCGCCGCAAGAGAAAAGGCCGGATTCGCCGTGCTGCAAAAAATGGCCAAGAGCGATCCCAGTTCGGAAGTGCGCGCGCAGGTCACATTCGCTCTCTCGGTGAGCCACGAGCAGGGCGCGGTGGAAGAAATGATCCGCATGGCCCACGACGATCAGAGCACGCACGTGCGCGGGCAAGCATTATTCTGGCTGGCGCAGAAGGCCGGACAGAAAGCCGTTAGCGCCATCACCGGGGCTATCGAAAATGATCCTGACACGGACGTGAAGAAGAAAGCGGTTTTCGCGCTGAGCCAACTCCCGAAAGACGAGGGAGTGCCCAAACTGATCGAAGTCGCGCAGACCAACCACAACCGCGAAGTGCGCAAGCAGGCGATGTTCTGGCTGGGACAGTCGCACGATCCGCGCGCGCTCGCGTTCTTTGAAAAAATCCTGACGCAGTAGACGTTCTAAGCGCCGTAGTTAGCCTCTTCGTTGATTGATTGCGTCACAGATCGTGCCCGGAGCCGAGAATCAGTGTCCGCCAATCGTCGCGTTTGCGGCTAACCTGCCAATGCTATAATTCCCTTCTCGATGGTGAAATCCGCGCCAGAAACGGCAGGTATCCCTCTCGAAGTGCTCGCCAAGTACGAGCCGGTGATCGGGTTGGAAGTGCACGTTCAACTTCTGACCAATTCCAAGATTTTCTGCGCGTGCTCGACACGGTTCGGCGACGCGCCGAACAGCAACACCTGCCCGGTTTGCCTCGGGCTTCCCGGGACGCTGCCGATCTTGAACAAGCGCGTGGTGGAAATGGCGACGCGCGCGTCTTTGGCCTTGAACTGCGCGGTGCACGAGCATTCGCGCTTTGCGCGGAAGAACTACTTTTATCCGGACCTGCCCAAGGGCTATCAAATCTCGCAGTACGAACTGCCGCTGGCCACCGGCGGTTGGATCGAAGTCGAACACGGCGGCCTGCCCGGGCAGGCAGGCGCAAAGAAGCGCTTTGGCATCACGCGGCTGCACCTGGAAGAAGACGCGGCCAAGAATTTGCACGAAGGTTTTTCACAATCGGCCACTAAGGCGTACATCGATTACAACCGCTGCGGCACGCCGCTCTGCGAAATCGTCTCCGAGCCGGACATGCGCGCGCCGGAAGAGGCTTACGTGTATCTGACCACGCTGCGTCAGATCCTGCTCTACACTGGGGTCAGCGACTGCAACATGGAAGAAGGCTCGCTGCGCTGCGACGCCAACGTCAGCGTGCGCCCGCGCGGCTCGCAGGAGTTCGGCACCAAGGTGGAAGTAAAAAATCTCAACTCTTTCCGCTTTCTGCAAAGGGCCCTCGAATACGAAATCGAACGGCACATCGGCGTGCTTGAAAGCGGCGGGCGCATTTCGCAGGAGACGCGGTTGTGGAATCAGTCCGCGAACCGCACCGATTCCATGCGCTCCAAGGAGAAAGCGCATGATTACCGTTATTTCCCCGAGCCGGACTTATTGCCGGTGCACGTGAGCGCGGCGTGGCGCGAGGAAATCCGCGGCGCGCTGCCGGAGCTGCCGCACGCGAAACAGCAACGCTTCGTCCGGGAGTACGGAATTACGGCTTATGACGCGGAAGTGCTGACCACCTCACGGACTCTTTCAGATTATTTCGAAGCAGTTGTCGCGGCTGGAGCGCCAGGAAAGAGCTCAGCAAACTGGATACAGACCGAACTGATCGGGCGGCTCTCCGAGGCTCGCAGGGCATTCGCTGATAGTCGCATTACACCAGCTGCGTTGGCTGAGTTGCTCAAGCTGGTGGAGTCGGGGCAGATCACCGGCGCAGTCGGGAAGAAGGTGTTTGCCACCATGTTTGACAGCGGGCGGAGCGCAGGCGAAATTGTGGCGGCGGAGGGCCTGACGCAAATCAGCGACACTTCCGCGATCGAGCAAGCGGCGCGCGAAGTGCTCGCGAAAAATCCTGACAACGTAGCAAAATACAAATCCGGGAACGAAGGGGTGTTCAAGTTTTTTGTAGGCCAGGTGATGCGGGCGACGCGGGGGCAGGCGAATCCGCAGACGGTGAATGATATTTTGAAGAAGCTTCTTTCGTAGAATAGCTTGTGTTAGAGCAGCTTGTAATATCGCTCGCATCGTAAAAGCGGCAGCCAGACTGCCGCACTCCAAGAAAACCTCGAGGTGATTGCAAATGCTGAAGGCTGGCGACAAAGCTCCAGAATTTCACGTTAAGGCCGACGACGGCAAAGACGTCTCGCTCTCCGATTTTCGCGGGAAGCGCGTGCTGCTCTTTTTCTTTCCGAAGGCGAACACCACGGGTTGAACGATCGAAGCGTCCGAGTTTCGTGACGCAAAGAAGCAATTCGACAAGTTCAACGTGGTGATCCTCGGGGCTAGCGGCGATCCCGTAAAAACGCAAGCCAGTTTCAAAGAAAAGTACAAACTGAATTTTCCGCTGTTGAGCGACCCCGATTTTAAAATGATCGAGGCGTACGGCGCGCGGCGCATGAAGAATTTTCTCGGAAAATCGTTCCTGGGAATTGTGCGCAGCTCGTTTCTGATTGGCGCCGACGGAAAAATCGAGCGCGTCTGGGACAATGTAAAAGCGAAAGGCCACGCCGCCGAAGCACTCGCCGTGGCCTCTCAAAATAGCGGTGGCGTTTCAGCCGCCGCTAAACGAACTTGATGTAATTAATTGATGGAGACCGCGGCGCGCGTCGTGAAACTTAGCCGCGTCTCGGCGGGGAACTCGACTTCTTTCTTTCCCGTGGCCGCGGCGCCGGCGGTCCCGGCTCCTGCTCCAGCGGCCGCGCCAATCGCAGCGCCTTTGCCGCCACCAGCGAGGGCGCCGATGAGCGCGCCGCCAGCTGCTCCCCCGCCGATAAATCCGGCGTCGCGCTTGCCTTTGCCTCCCATGGTTCTTCCGGTGGAGCTCGTCGCAATCGTGTAAGTTTTTCCGTGAACTTCAACGCTCTTCAGCCGCAACCAAAGTTTGGCGGGAGTGGACAATCTTCCGGAAGCTTGCGCGCTGCTCACTACCAGCTTGGCGTGCGAGCCTTTGGGGATCACCACTTTGCCGTTGGCGGTCACGTCTTGCGCCACGGTGGCCACGACGCCCTGCCCAACCTTGGCGTTTTTCGAGCTGATGGACTGATCGATGGTAACCGTGATTGCCGTGCCCGCCGGAACCGAAGTTGCTGCATGGCTCAGAGCGGCCAGGGCCAAGCAAAGGGAAAGGGCCATGAGAGATACAGAAAATCGCGTACGAAAATTCATCTCCGTCACCTCCAGGTGGTTTGCTGCATTGGGCCGAGAATAACAGGGGCGCGATACTCCGGCGGAGTATCACATTGGCTACAGATGGTAGGCGAGTTCTCCGGAATCGCCAACTGGCTCAATGTACAGGTTGTCGATGAGGCGGGTCTTGCCGATGAATACAGCGAGCAGAGCGTAGCAAGGGCGGTCGACGCGCGTAACTGGCTCAAATGCGTCGGCATCCACGACTTCCGCGTAATCCACCGCGGACACCGCCTCGGCTTCCAGCACGCGCCGCATTACCGCTTGCAATTGCAGTGAGTCGCGTGTTCCGGCACGCAGTTCTTCGCGTGCCGCCTCCAGCGCGCGGTGCAGAACGGTGGCGGCGCGGCGCTCCTCGGCGTTCAGATACGCGTTACGCGAAGAAAGAGCCAGGCCGTCTGGCTCGCGCACGATTGGGCAAACCACAATTTCTGTATCGAGATTTAGATCGCGCGCCATCTGAGAGATGATGCGCACCTGCTGCGCGTCCTTGCGTCCGAAATAGGCAAAATTTGGCTGCACGATCTCAAGCAATTTCATGACGACGGTGGCGACGCCGCGAAAATGACCCGGCCGCGAGCGGCCTTCCAGCCGGTCGCTGAGTCCTTCGACGGTGACGTAGGTGCGGAAGCCGGTGGGATAAATTTCGGCGACGTCGGGTAGGAACAGGGCATCGGCACCAGCTGCGGATAATTTTTCGGAATCCGATTCGAGCGTGCGCGGATATTTTGCGAAATCTTCCTTGGGAGCAAATTGTTTCGGGTTCACGAAAATTGACGCGATCACGGGGGCGCATTTCTGCTTCGCGCGCTGCACCAGTGCCGTGTGCCCAGCGTGCAGAGCGCCCATGGTGGGGACGAAGCCGATGATGCGGCTCTCCGAGCGCGCTTGCCGCGCGGCTTCTTTCATCCAGGCGATGGTTCGGATTGTCTCCACAATTGGCGGCGAGAGAAGACTTAGGCTTTGGCGGCGACCGCGCGCTCGCGGTAGAAATGCATCAAGTCCGTCAGGATCGCTGGCGCGCCGTGCTGACGCAACAACGTGGTGACTTGCCCGCGATGGTAGCTGCCGTGATTGACCAGGTGCTGCATCGATTGCCATAGCGGATTGCTGTACACGCCGAACTTCAGCGTTTTATATTCTATTACGCGGTCGAGATCGCTTTGCGTCAGGTTGCGAGCGAAATTGAGAAGGCGCGGCTCGAATTCTCCCCAGCGCTCGCCCAGGCTTGCGATGTCGGGATATTGCGCGGTGTCCGGAAGCGAGGATGGGGAGCGGCCCTGAAAGCGTTCGAGCCAAATCCATTCCGCGCCGAAAATGTGGGCCAGCGTGTCACGCACGGAAGAAAAGCTGGAGCCCATGGGCTTCGTGAATCGCTCCGGCGTCAGCGCAGCGGCGGCGCTCAGCGAGCGGCGATTTGCCCACGCGTTGTAGTCGTACAGCAGGCGCATTTCTTCTGGAGACATCGCACTCCCTCACAAATGGGTTTCGTGTTGCGATTTCTTGTTGCGCGATCTAGCAAATAGAAATACGAACTGGCTTGTCGTCCTTCACCGTCTTGCCCGAATGATAGGACTCGCTGTCGGATGGGAAGGCGCCGCCGCGCACATCGTCACAATAGCCGCGCACGGCGTTGGAAATGACTTCGCCGACATTCGCATACTTGCGCGCAAATTTTGGGGTTTGGTCGAAAGTGAGGCCGAGCATATCGTGCACGACTAGAATTTGGCCGTCGCAGTCGGGGCCGGCGCCTATGCCGATAGTGGGAATGCGCAGCTCGCGGGTAATCTGCGCGGCGAGCTCGCGCGGCACGGCTTCGAGCACGACTGCAAAGGCGCCGGCCGCCTCCACGGCGCGCGCGTCGCGCAGCAATTGCTCCGCGGAGTCGGTGGTTTTGCCTTGGACGCGATAGCCGCCGAGCGCGTTCACGGATTGAGGCGTGAGGCCGATGTGGCCCATCACCGGAATTTCCGCTTCGGTCAGCCGCGCAATCAGTTCTAGGCGCCGCTCGCCGCCTTCTACTTTCACGGCTTCGACCCCGGCTTCTTTTACGAAGCGTACGGCGTTGCGCAGCGATTCAGCGGTGTCGGAGTGATAGCTGCCGAAAGGCATGTCGGCGACGAGGAGAGCGCGCTTGGTGCCGCGCCGCACCGCTCGCGCGTGATGGAGCATTTCGTCGAGCGTGACCGGCAGCGTACTGTCGTAACCAAGCACGACCATGGCCAGCGAATCGCCCACCAGGATGACGTCCACGCCCGCTTCGTCTAGCAAGCGCGCAGTCGGATAGTCGTACGCCGTTAAGCAGACGATTTTTTTGAGATTGTGGGGGGAACCTGCAGCCGATGCTTTTCGCTGCAGGAGTTCGGGCACGGTGACTTTGCCGTTGCCCGCATTCGGAAGGACACTCATGATGGCCTCCGGTACCGTTCCCTAGATTCGGGATACAGCCCTGTACCTAACATTTCAAGGATATCAAAATTCGATTCGGTCGAGCAAAATATCGATGGGTGTAGGACTAAAGCGTGGGAAGGAAAAGCCGCAGGGCTCCGCAGACTCCGCCCTGCGCTACAGGTGGTGCTGGACTGCGGGAAAAGCCTCAGGGCCAAAGGTGCGGCCTTGAAAGTGACCCCTCCCCCCGTGTTTCACATAAGTGTTGATTCTAAACACAGTTAAAGTGGCTTGTTTTCATACACTTTTGCAAGTGTTCATTCTAAAGCTAGTTACCCGGGATGAGCGGATCCTGCTCGGATTCGGGGGATGTGGCCGAGGATGGGGTAGGAGTGGGGGCTGGCGGCGGGGATTGGGAATCGGGCGACATATGCTTGGCAGGTTGGTTATGGGAGGCGCGGACGGTTTCGCGCCACGAGTCTGTGCCGAAGGCGTTGATGTATTCATTCTGGGCGAGGTGCAGGTTTTGGACGAGCGTTTGGCCTAGATAGGCGAGGGTGGAGGCGGTTTTGGGCTTGATCTGACCTTGGGCGACTGCGGAGAAGAGGCGTCCCAGGGCGGAGCTGAGATCACAGGCGGAGACATACCTGCCGGAAAGGTGATAAGCGATCTCCTGGCCGGCTTCGTGGCCCGCGAGGGCTTGTGCTTCTTTGCGGGCGTGAAAGGCGCAGAGGTGCGGATGGCCGTCGCGGCGCGGAGTGCGGCAATGGCGGCCATCGGCAAACGTGAAAGAACACAAGGACGAACGGTCCTTGGAGCGATTGGTGGACATGGAAGTCTCCAGAAAGAAAGATTTGGGATTTTTCGGGAGTCTCGCGGAGGCGAGGCGCAGTACTGAACGGAGACAGTCTACCAAAACTGAACTTGTCGTGTCAATTAGATTCGAGCAACATTAGGTTTAAACGGAAAGTTGGTTCGTACGATGGCACGCAAATACAAGAAGCGAACCTTATCGCGAGCATCCAAGCCAGGACACCACCGGAAATTCGGAGTCGGAGACAAAGTAAAGTCATCGGGCTTCCACGCATAACTTTCGCTCCTGGTGTAAAGGATGAGCTTGGAACGGTAAGACTATTCAGGAGCATGCTTGGAAAGGTCTACACCATCCGAGGGTTCGGCAAATACGGGTTCGTCGAACTGGAACCGAAACGCTTGAATAGTGTTTGGATCGAGCCCGAATTCCTCAAACTCCGCGCCAGAAAGAAAAAAAAACACTCTAGACTCACTAACTCAATCGTGAGGTTTGTGAGCGGCCTTTCCATTGGGCGCCGCGACCGAGGTAGTAGCGGGCGGCGGAGAGGCATGTGGCGTAGGTGTAGAAGAGGGCGGTGAAAGGGAGAGTTGCGGCCCAGATTGGGGATAGGCGATAGAAGCGGATGGTTGGGAGATAGAGGAGGGACATTAGCAGCCAGGTGGAGGCGGCGAGGATTCTCGGGGCGGAATCGTGGGCGAAGAGGAGCGCGATGGGCGCGAGATAGGTAATGAACATCGCTAGGAGCGTGCCGATGAGAAGCAGCGGGGAGTATTGGAGTTGGGTGAAGGCGGTGCGGGCGATCATGTCGCGGATTTCGCGGAAAGCGGTGTAGGCGCGGAGGCTTACGTTGGTGCGGGTTAGGCCCATCCAGATGCGGCCGTTGCTGCTTTTTACGGCGTGGGCTAGGGCGCAGTCGTCGATGACTTCGCTGCGGATTGCGGCTAGGCCGCCGATGCGCTGCAATGCTTCGCTGCGGAGGAGGATGCAGCCGCCGGCTGCTCCGGCGGTGCGGGCTTTCGGATTTGCTGTCCAGCTTGGGGGATAGAGTTTCAGGAAGAAGAAGAGGAAGGCGGGGATTAGGGCACGCTCGGGCAGAGTTTTGGCTTGCAGCAGGACCATTAGCGAGGTGAGGTCGAGGTGGTTGCGCTCGGCGCGGGTTACTAGGCGCTGCAGGGTGTCTGGGGCATGGGAAACATCGGCGTCGGTGAACCAATAATAATGGGTTGCCAAGCTGGGGCGCAGCGGTGCTGCGCCCCTACGGTTGCCCGACGCTGCCGCGCCGGCGGGGCTGACTCCTTCGTTCAGGGCCCAGAGCTTGCCGGTCCAGCCGGCGGGGAGTGGTGTTGCGCTGCGGATTTCGATTCGCGGCTCGGCGTTGAGATCGCGGGCTGCTTGCTTCGCGATTTGCGCGGTGCCGTCTTCGCTGTGGTCGTCTACGGCGATCACGGAGAATTCGCCGGCGTAATTTTGCTTGAGCAGACTCGCTAGCGCTTGCGCGATGGTTGCGGCTTCGTTGCGGGCGGGGACGATGGCGATCACGGACGGCCAGGCGCTCGGTGCTTCGTGGTTTGCAAGGTCGTCGTTGAATTGGTTGAGACGCCAGAACCGGCCTCGCGCGATCGCCAGGTAGAGCCAGACGGCTAGTGAGACAGACGCAATGGCAAGGAGGGCGATGGGCACAGGTTATTTTGCATTGGTTGGATGGGTGGGGGCTAGGAGCCTTGAATTTTGGTGTGGTAGGTCCGGAGTTGCGTCGGGACCTCTTTGCGGGTTCGGTCGTCAGAGCACAGGCAGAAATGCCTGTGCCACTTAGTGCGCAGCTGGCCGAAGCGCGAACTGCGGGGAGAGCTTCTGTTTACGCTATAGCGGCGATCAACACGCGGCGGTCATTTTTGAGAAAAGCCGCAGGGCTCCGAAGACTCCGCCCTGCGCTACAGGAGATGAATACGCTGCAACGTTAGGCTAGGTCTTCGGCGCGAATGGGTAGGCGGCGGAGGCGCTTGCCCGTGGCGGCGAAGACGGCGTTGCCGACGGCCGGGGCTACTACCGGTAGGCCGGGTTCGCCTATGCCTGTGGGATCTTCCTTGCTCGTGACTACGTGCACTTCGATTTTCGGCATTTCTTTCATGCGGGGCATGTCGTAATCGTTGAAGTTGGCTTGCTTGACGCGGCCGCGATCGATGGTGATGGCGTCTTTCATCATGGCGGAGAGGGCGTAAACGGCGGCGCTTTCGACTTGCGCTACGACTCCACTCGGATTAACCGGGCGGCCGCAATCGACGGCGTAGACGATGCGGTGCACTTGGACCGCGCCATTCTTCACGCTGACCTCGGCCACCGCCGCGGTATAGGACTCGAAGGAAAAGTATCCGGCGATGCCGCGAGCTACACCCTTTGGGAGCGGCTTGCCCCACTCGGCTTTTTCCGCCGCCAACTGCAGAACCCCCTTGAGCCGCGCGGTATCCAACGGCTTGTTTTCCTTCGGATTCGTGAAGTCGGGGATCTTGCGCGCATCACCGATCAGTTGCAGGCGGAACTTCAACGGATCAGCGCCCGCTGCCGCTGCCAGTTCGTCGACAAACGTTTCGACAACAAAGCCGCTGCTCGAATGCTCCACCGAGCGCCACCACGCGCGCGGAACGCCCGAATGCGCCAAAGCGTATTCGACGCGGAAATTTGGCGTCTCATACGGGATGAACGCGGCGGTGGCGAATTCGCTGGCTTCGGGCTTATCTTTGCCGTCCTTGTCCCAAACCGCGGCGATGGATGTGGAACTCTGAAAATGCTTCCACGCCGCGACCTTCCCTTGGGCGTCCACAGCGCCCTGCATGCGGTGATACGACGCGGGGCGATAGAAATCGTGCTGCATGTCATCTTCGCGGGTCCACAAAACCTGGACGGGCTTGCCGGTGGCTTTGGCGACTTGCGCAGCCTCCATCACGAAGTCGGCTTGGTAGCGCCGGCCAAAGCCGCCGCCCATCAGAGTGGTGTGCACATCCACATTTTCCGGCGGAAGCCCGGAAACCTTCGCGATCACGCCCTGTGCCCATTGCGGAGCTTGCGTGGGAACCCATGCTTCCGCGCCGTCCGGCCGGATGTGCACTGTGCAATTCATCGGCTCCATGCAGGCATGCGCAGCGAAGGGAAGCTCGTACACCGCTTCGACTTTCTTCGTCGCCGAGCTGAGAGCGGCATCCGCATCACCATCATTGCGCACGGCTTTCCCGGGCTTCGCGGCGTTTTCGACGAAGTGCTTGCGCAGCGACTCGCTCGATTCTTCGGCGTTGGGGCCTTCGTCCCAAACAATGTTCAGCGCTTTGCGGCCCTGGATGGCGGCCCAGGAATTATCCGCGAGGACGACAACGCCGCCGGAGGTGAACGCGCCTTCACCGACAGCGTCGATGGAGATGACGTCGCGGACGCCAGGAACAGCCTTGGCCTTCGTGGCGTCAAACTTTGCGACCTTGCCGCCGAATACCGGGCAGCGGGCAATGACGGCGTACTCCATGCCCGGCATGCGAGAGTCGATGCCGAATTTCGCCGCGCCTGTGGACTTGGCCGCGGCCTCGAAGCGCTTGCGGTCGTGGCCAACGATGGTGAAGTCGTCGGAATTTTTCAGCGGAACGGTGTTGAAGTCCGGGACCGGCAACTTAGCCGCGTCTTCGGCGAGTTCCCCATAGGTCAAGAATTGCTTGCGGGCGCCGTGGATCACGCCGCCGTTCTGGGCCTTGCAAGTGTCGCGACTCACGTTCCAGTGCTGCGCCGCAGCGGTGACGAGCATTTCTCGCGCGGCCGCGCCTGCACGCCGCAGCGGCAGCCAGGAACCGGCGACGCTGCCGCTTCCGCCAGTGCCGTGGTCATAAATTTTCGGATTCGTGGGCGCTTGTTCGACGCTGACCTGCTTCCAATCGAGATATAGCTCTTCCGCGAGAATCATGGGCAGCGCGGTCATGGCTCCCTGGCCCATTTCGGATTTGCCGAGGATGAGCGTCACGCGATTGTCCGGCGTGATGCGCACCCAGGCGTTTAGCGGATTGGGCGTCTTTTTTTCCTGATCCTGTGCGGCGGCAAAGGCCGAGCCGGGAAGATGAAAGGCGACCACCAGCGCCGCGCCTCCGGCGGCTCCGGTCTTCAGAAACTCACGGCGATTCAGAACGGGGGCAGTAGTCATGGCGCACCTCGATTTCGTTTGAGCAGGAAGGCTGAGGGTTAAGCGGATTTGGCCTTGCTTGCGGGCGTGGCCGCGGCGCGGTGGATGGCTTTGCGAATGCGCTGATAGGTACCGCAGCGGCAGATGTTGCCGCTCATGAAGTCGTCGATATCGGCGTCAGTCGGATTGGGTTTCTTGGCTAGCAGTGCGACCGCAGACATGATTTGACCGGACTGGCAATACCCACACTGCGGAACATCCTCGGCAATCCAGGCCTGCTGTACGGGATGGCTGCCATCCTTGGACAAGCCTTCGATAGTGGTGACTTTCTTCCCAGCCACGCTGGAAATCGGGGTGATACAGGAACGCGTCATTTCGCCGTTGATGTGCACGGTGCAGGCACCGCAAAGGGCCATGCCGCACCCGAATTTCGTGCCGGTCATGTTCAAAGTGTCCCGCAAGACCCAGAGGAGCGGCATATCCGGACTGACGTCGACGGTCCGGGACTTTCCGTTGAGAGTGAAGGTGACGGCCATAAAACCTCCTAGCGGTAGAGCGTTATCCTACAACAACTCTGGGTTACGTGAAAACCGCGCGAAATAACTTTCGTGAGGATCTCAGGTGGTGTTTTCAGTTTCGCGCATGTAACGCCTCCTTCATCCAATCCAGAATCAGAGGGATCAGCTCGGCATGGAACTTCATATTGACTGTAAAGTCGTGGCCCATGCCCGGCACATCGACAAAGCGAGCGCGGCCTCGATGTACGCCGTTGACGATTTCGGCGATCGCCGAGCTGTCGGCACGGCTCATAATTGTGTCACTCGAGCCGTGAATGACCAGCACGGGGACCTCGACCTTCTGCCAGAGTTGCCCGAGATTGAGCGCCTGGAGCTGCTGGTAGAAAGAGGCTGGCCGCCCGTATTGACCATCCGGCTCGTCGTACCACAGGGATTTCCGTTGCGGATGCTGGCGAATGATCTCGCCCGGCGTCTGGCCTTGAATCAAGTACAAATCGTAAAATTGGCTGAACGCCTTCACAGCATCATTCACTTCTGCTGGGGATTTGCCGTCGGTGGTCAGGCGCACGCGCTCGTTTTCAAGCATGTGCTCGTACCAGGTGCGACCCCAGGAACTTGCGGCGATGAACCCCGCGATGTGGTGGTCGCGTGACACGAGAGGTCCTACGCCCCCGCCGTTGCTGAGACCCGCAACAAAAATTCGTTGGGTGTCGATGAAGTCGTACTTGCTCACGGAGTCGAAGGCGGCCTGGTAGCCTTCGAGTTCGCCCTGATAATCCGCTTTGTTGCACGGCGTTCCCTGGCTTTCACCTACGCCGGGCTTGTCCATGCGCACGGTGGCATACCCGGATTGATCGATCAGCCGCCGCATTAGAGTGCCGAAGCCGTCGGTTTCCCCGTTCGCGTACTCTACGCTGTCGCAACTGAGCCATCCGACAAAGAAAATGACGGGAACCTTGCCGCTGAGGTTCTTCGGGCGCGTCACAAAAGTGCGCAGCTTGTCGCCACGGCTGTTGGTGACCCAGTCGTACGAGATGTCCGCATTAGCAAAATGCTCGCGCGGGCGATCTTGTTCAGAACGGACGGCCGGCGTTACGGTCAGAGCTACGCAGGCACAAGCGGCGGCGATTCTGGCAAGCACCAGCACCTCCACACCCCAAATGGCGAGCTACCCCTAGCGACTCAGACGGCAGTAGGGCGGGTTCGTGAGCAGTAGACTCAGGCGGGGGCGACGGTGCGCGGGGCTTCCGGTTCCACGCCGCGCCAGCCGACCGGGCGGCCGCTGACGGCTTCTTTCACGGAGCGGAATAGGACCACGTACATGAGCTGGCGATAGTAGAAGCGCTGCAGCAGCACAGGTACGAGCAGGCTCCAGTCTTCTTTCTTTTCGAGAGCGAACGCGAGGACGCAGGTCAGCATATCGATCAGCAGGAAGCCGAGGAAGAATAAAACGGAGCGCTCGAGGTCCGCCGTCGCCGTCGCCGAGAGCAGCGGCAAGCGCACTATGTGATACTGCGCGAGGCCCCAGGCAATCACGGCGCCGAGAAAGAGCAAATCGATTATTGGGGAGATCAGCGGCAGCAGGAGTTGGAAGACGAAAATATTCGGAAGTGCAATTAAGCCGAGCGTGCCGTACTTGGGCCGGAACAGCGTGTCGCTGTGCTTCCAGAAGGATTGTAACGTACCGAAGGTCCAGCGGAATCGCTGGCGGATCAGCATGCCAGGGGTTTCCGGCGCTTCAGTCCAGGCGATGGCTTCTTCTTCGTAGTCGATGTGCCAGCCGAGGCGGCGGATGGCAATGGTGAGGTCGGCGTCTTCAGCTACGGTGTCCGCGGTGATGCCTCCAGCGGCTTCAATCGCTTTTTTGCGCCACGCACCTAGTGCGCCGGGTACGACGGTAATGCAGTTGAGCAGATCGAAGGCGCGCTTCTCCATATTTTGGCTGGTGATGTACTCGAGCGCTTGCCAGCGCGTCAGCCAGCGCGAACGGTTTCCGACTTTCACGTTGCCGGCCACCGCGCCCACTTTTTCATCGGAGAAATGGCGCAGCAGTTTGCCGATAGCGTTGGGTTCGACTTCCGTATCGGCATCGATGGTGACGACGATTTCGGCCTGCACTTCGCCGAGCGCGCGGCTAAGCGCCGCCGCTTTCCCGCGGTTGACTTGGTGAATGATGCGCACGCGGGAATCCTGTCCGAAATTTCCGTCCAGCAATTCGCCGGTGCGGTCACTCGATCCGTCGTTGACCACGATGACTTGTAAATCCTTTAAATCCGAAGCCAGCACGGATTTCACCGTCTGCACGATCACGGTTTCTTCATTGTGAGCGGGAATCAGCACGGTAACACCGGGCGGGGGGTTGGGCATGACCAGGTGATCGGGCCGCCATTTTTCGATCAACGCCAATATGCCGATAATCAGGGCGCGACCGCTGACCATCACAATGCCCACAATGAAGATGGTGGCGATGCTGAGCCGGAACCAGTGCCAGATTCCGAAAATAAATCCGTCGGCGCGCGCTTCGAGCTTTTCTTCGGCGGAGAGCGGCATCATCACTTCGGCACGTTTCTTGCCGATTAGGTCCGGCACGGAGACAAACTGATAACCTTCTTCGCGCAGCTTGTCGATCACCTGGGGCAAGGCAGCCACGGTGTTCGCGCGCTCGCCGCCGCCGTCGTGAAAGAGGACGATGTTGCCCATCTGCGCTTGCCGCAGAACGTTATCGACGATTTCCTGCGCGGGAATCTGCTTGCCGTCCACTTGCCGCCAGTCGTGTGCATCGATTTTCTGCCCGATGATCAAGTACCCCATGTCTTGCGCGAGAGGCAACTGCGCCACTTCTTCCGCATATTCGGGCTGATGATCGATGCCGTAGGGCGGACGGAAGAGAATTGACTTCACGCCGATGGTGCTCTCGATCAGCCGCTGCGTCAGGTTCAATTGCCAGTGCAGTTCCGTCTTGGAGATGTCGTCAAAACTCGGATGCGTATAGGTGTGATTGCCGATTTCGTGGCCCTCGGCGTATTCGCGCTTGACGATCTGCGGCCATTGGCTGGCGTCCACGCCGATCACAAAAAATGTGGCGGGTACTTTCTTTTCCTTGAGGATGTCCAGGATTTTCGGCGTCCAGCGGATATCCGGGCCATCGTCGAAGGTTAACGCGATTTTGTTGTCTGCCGCGCCGATTTGATCGATGTTGTAGGAAAGCGGGTAGGCGTCGTATTTCTCGCTGGTGAAGAGATCGCTCGGCCGATCGTATACAAAGCTGCGGCGGCCGCTCTTGGGTGTATCGGTAAAGTGCCACACGTCGCCGTCGCCTTCTAGAATCAAGTCTGGGCCCGGCGGTATGTCTTTGAGTTTTTCGCGCACGGTATCATCCGGGCGCGGCGAATCCCAAACCGGCCAAATGGAGCTGTCGGATGAGCCAAGCCTCCACAGCGCCGTGCCCTGCACGCCCACGCGCTCGCTGGCGCGCAACTGGTTGTAAGCGGTGACGGCGTCGAGCATCCAGACCTGGTGCGTGTGGTTGTGGTCGTCCGAATAGGAGTAATGAGGATTCAGCGACGCCGCGTCAAACTCAACGTCGGTCTCCGATTCATAAGCGTGCAGCAGCGCCTCTTGCACGCTCATCTCTTTCGCGGCCTCGTTCGCTTTTTTCGGCGCTTCGGACCAGTCGTACGCGTAGTTGGCGATGCCTACCACGACTTTCTGCGCCGGCACATCTTCGAGGACCTGCCGAAGGTTCTCGACGAACCAGTCCTGCGCGGCGACCGGGCCGGGGGGCGAAGTCAGCCAGTGCTGGTCATAGTTCATCAGCACGATGGCGTCGCACTCTTTGCCGAAGAATTTGTAGTCGTACGAGTCGTCGCGCGCGGGAAGCGCGATCATCAATTTCAACCCAACCGAGTGCAGCGCGGGGCCGAGCTCCGCGGCAAATTCGCGAAAGTGCGGCTGCGTAGCGTCGGGAACTTCCTCGAAGTCAACCACTACGCCGGCCTGGTGAGCTCCGACGGTGTAGTCCACGGCATCGCGAACCAGCTTCTGCCGCGCCGTTTTGCTGCCGAGCATGGCGGCCATTTCCTTGACGCGCCAGGTCTGGCCATCGTAATTGTCGAGCAAACCCATCAGCGGCAGCTCGACGTTGGCCGACTTCATCCAGCGGTGCAGCTTGTCGTCCTTCAGGAGGGCTATGGCTTGGGTTGGGCTCGCTTTCACCGTCTGATAGCGTTCGTAGTCCACAATTGTTAGCGCGCCATCGGGTGTCACGGCGTGCAGTTGGTCAGGAATGAGAACGTCGATGTCTTTGTAGTGCTTCTTTAGAGAAGCAAAGCTGGCGGCGTCCCAGCTCACAAAAAACGCGGCGCGCAGAGGATCGTAACTGGCCGGTACGGTGCCGATATTCGAGATGCGGCGATGGCGCCCTTCCCGCGCAGGGACTTTCTTGCTTTTGACCTTTAAGGCGCGATACGCGGGACGCGTCTCCGGCAGGAGTCCCGCGGGGAGCTCCACGCTGACCGCGATGGTCACAAAAAAATAGGCCAACAGCAGCGTCAGCAGCACGCCAGAAATTTCCAGCACGCGGCGCGTGCGGCGCCAGCGGACGCGCTCCGCGTCATAAAATATAGGTCGTCGTTCCTTCATGAACATTTTCAGCCCGGCGGCAAGGCAGGGGCCTAGACATCGTGCCGGGCTGCGTGCGTCTCCCTCGACTGCGGTGCTCTATTGCCCTACGCTCTATTGTAAGATGCGTTCCATCGATGAAGCGAATTTTCTCCAATACCGTTGTCGCGCTGGTCGCCGGTCTTTGCCTGCGGCTTTTTCTAGTCCTGAAATACCCGGCGAATTCCGGCGACACCGTCCTCTACGAACAAATCGCCAGCAACTGGCTCCAGCATCACGTCTACGCGATGAATGTCCACGATCAAGTCATGCCTGTGGACATGCGCATGCCCGGCTACCCCGCATTTTTGGCGCTGATCTACGCACTCTGCGGGCGAACCGGGGAAGCCGCGCGACTGTGGGTGATGATCGCGCAGGTCGTGGTGGATTTACTGACCTGCCTGCTGACTGCCGGCCTTGCGGCTTTACTTGTGCTCATCGCCAACGATCGGGTCCGGCCGCATCGCGTATTCATTGCAGCGTTATGGTTCGCCGCGCTATGCCCCTTCACCGCAAATTACGTAGCTGTTCCGCTGACGGAAGTATTCGCGACATTTTTCACCACGGCAGCATTGTTGCCACTCTGCCTCCTCGTCACCCGCGCGCAAAACCGCGGCTGGCGGCTCGTCGAAAGGCACTGGATTGTCGGCAACGACTATTGGCACCTGGCGGCCTGCGCCGCGCTGCTGGTTGGCCTGTGCACTCTATTTCGCCCGGAGGGGCCGCTGCTTCTGCTGGCAGCTTGGCTGGTGCTCGGCTCGATTCTCATCCGGCAGCGCGAAAGTCTGCGCTGGCTAAAAACTACCGTCCTGATGGGTGCGCTCTGCGCTGTTCCTCTCGTGCCCTGGACGATTCGCAACGCCGTCACTCTGCACGAGTTTCAGCCTCTTGCACCGAAAAATTCCAACCTCCCGGGCGAGCTGGTTCCTTACGGCTTGATGAGCTGGGAAAAGACGTGGCTCTATCGTTTTCGTGACGTCTATCTCGTGCCCTGGAAGCTCAACGAAGAAACCATCGATGTGAACGAAATCCCCGCGCGCGCTTTCGAGACGCCCGCCGAAAAAGAGCGCGTCGCGATGATCCTCGATCAATACAACGACGACCTCACACTCACTCCGGAGGAAGACGCTGCTTTCGCACAGCTCGCGCGCGAACGCACCGCACGTCATCCTCTACGCACCTGCCTTTGGCTCCCCGCGGCACGCGCCCTGACCCTGTGGTTCACGCCACGCATCGAACTGCTGCCGTTCTCCGGTACGGTTTTCCCGCTGGCGCAATCCTGGGAAGACGATCCCATCGATCAATCCGTCACCATCGGCTTGTTCCTGCTCAACATCGGCTATATTGCCTTGGCGCTTTGGGGCGCGGCGCGCTTGTGGCGGCGAGCACCTGCGGCACGAGGGGCCATCGCGCTGCTCACAACCTTCATCCTGCTGCGCACTTTGTTTCTCACCACACTCGAAACACCAGAACCGCGGTATGTGCTGGTGTGTTATCCAGCGCTGCTGGCATTGGCCGCGCAAGTCTTTGCGCGGAGCGCGCCCGCGGACTAGCCTTCGACGGGCTCGGGGTGAATGGTGACGCGGTGAATCTGGGGGAAACGTTCCTTCACGCGGTCTTCAAGCGCCGCTGTCACGTCGTGAATCTGCGTGATGGGCAGCGCGCCTTTCATTGTGCAGTGGCAGGAAACCAAAATGTGGTGCTCGACCTGGCGTGTGCGCACATCGTGGCAGTTCACCAACTCGTCGAACTCCGCGGGCAAGCCGTTTAAGAATTGCTCCACCGCGCGCGATAGCTGCTTCATCTCCCCGGCGCCGGCATCGGGCGTCGCGATGTGTCGTCCGAGCGGCTCAATGTGAATGTTCACATCAATGGGACCGTCGCGCAGCTCACGAATTCCTTCTTCAAGTTCGGTGGCTTGGCGGTGCGCTTCACGCAAGCTTAAATTCTCATCCACTTCAAGATGCAACTCCACGAAAAGCTGCCCTTGCTGTTGCAGCGCGCTTAGATCGTGAACCGCCAGTCCCATGCGCTGCGCCACCGCGCGAATGGCTTCAAACAAATGTTCACCCTGCGGCGCGCGTGGCTCCGCATGCACCATCACGTCGGACGGAACGATTTCGCCGACGCGCTTTTCGATAGCGTCGCTGAGCGCGTGAACCTGTTCGAGGCTGGCCGTGCGCGCCACGCTCACAGTGGCGTCCACGAAGTGGTGGTTGCCTGCGCGCCGCACCCGCACGCGATCCACGTCCAGGACGCCGTCCATACGGGCAATGGCACGGGCGATCTCTTGCTGCAATCCTTCGGGCGCGGCATCAAGCAGCGCGTCGATCGTACGACGGCCGAGCTGCGACCCGACCCACAGGATCACCGCGGCAACCGCCAGTCCAGCCAGCGCGTCGGCATAAATCAGATAGGGCAAGTTCCAAATCTCGCCGGCCCAGACCAACCCGAATCCGGCGATGACCACGGCCGTGCTCCACACATCGGTTGAGAAATGCAGCGCGTCGGCTTCCAGCGCTTCGCTGGAGTATTTCTTAGCCACATGCGTAAGCGCCCGGGCGCGCGTGAGGTCAATGCCAAGCGCACAGAACAAGATCACGACGGCCGTGATGCTCGGCTCAATGTGCACGCTGCGGAAAAACAGGCGGCTAAACGCTTCGTAAATGATGTACAGGGCGGTCAGCAACAGCAGCCCGGTCTCAACGAAAGCGGAAAAATTTTCGAATTTTCCGTGACCGTAGGGATGTCGTTCGTCTGCGGGCTCATCCGAGACGCGCACGGACAAGAACGTAATGATAGCGGCCACCAGGTCGAGCCCGGAGTGCAGCGCCTCCGACAGCACGCCCAAGCTGCCGGTGCGGAGCACGAGGAAAGTCTTGAGCGAGACCAGCACAAGCGCCGAGGCCACGCTCAACAGCGCCGCGCGCTTCTTCTCCTTCACTTCCTCTAGGACGCTAGCGGTCATCACGGTCCGCTTAGACTATCGCAGTCCGCCTAATTTCGCTGCCTTGGGTGCTGCCCACCGAACGTTCCGCTGCCCTTCCCCGCGTGTATTCAAATCGGACACTTGCCCCTGACACTTAACGCTGCCGCTAAAGGTCGAGCGGTTGTCAATCAACGATCACGAAGACTTACCCGCGGACGCAAAACAATAAGCAAGCCCCATCATTTGGAGAACACAACCGGTCAGGAATTGCTTCTTGGCAGAAAACGCAGCGCCGCGGAATTCATGCAGTAGCGCAGGCCTGTGGGTTCCGGTCCATCCGTGAACACGTGGCCGAGATGGGCGTCGCAGAGGGTGCATTTCACTTCTTTGCACACGACGCCATAACTCGTATCGGTTCTTTCGTAGACATTTTCGGAAGCAATTGGTTTCCAGAAGCTCGGCCAGCCGGTGCCAGAGTCGAACTTCGAGCCAGAATCGAACAGGGCGTTTCCGCAGCAGACGCACCGGTACAGCCCCGGCGCATGTTGATCGTACAAATCACCGCTGTAGGCAAATTCCGTCGCCGCGCGGCGCGTGACCTCGTATTGCCCGGGAGTCAGCAGTTTCTTCCATTCCTTGATGGCGCGGCGGAGCTTTGCGACAGATTTTGCCCCGATCCGCGTGCCATCGTCTGCAAATTGAACGATGGTCACCGCGCCTTGATTGCTTTCATCCTGCTGGTCATCAGCGAAGGCCGAAAAGCACGCGCGCTGCACACCGACCAGCAATCCATAGGAAGCCAGCGTCGCCGATCCAAGAATGAATCCGCGCCGTGTGAGGTCATTCATGAGTTTGTGGGCAACGCGCCTGCAAGCAATTATTTCGCGGCGCTCAGCGGCGGCGCCGGCAACAGGGGCAGCCGCTTCGGCTCTCCGCGCGCGCCGCGCACTTCCAACTCTTCAAAGAGCAGCGACGGAGCCACGACCGAGGCAGGCAGACCGCCTTGCGCCGACCCGAATGCGCCCAGGGCCGTGCCTGCGAAGCCGGCAATCTGGCTCTGCATATAGTTGTACACGAAGTTGTCGTTGCCGATGCCCGCGAGATTCCGAAGAGCTCGCGAGTTCAGTCCGATGATGCGCGCGCCGCGAATGATTTCTTCGCGGCCGTCGGCCGGATAAACCCGGTAGGCCAGCAGCGGCAAGCGGTCGCCGGTTCCGGCGCCTCCGCCGAAGCTGGCGAGCAGCTCTGAAAAATCTTCCTGATGTAAAAGGCTGAGCGCCGGATTGTCCATCTCTCGTACGATGATGCAGTAGTCCAGCTTTTCCGAACGGCATTCGTCCAGGAATTTCTTTTTCAGCTCCGCAGGCGGGACCGTTTCGGAGGCGTTCAACAGGAGATTGCTCATGGTGGCTTTGGCGTCGCCCAGAAATCCGGAACGCCCGTGGCCATTGGAACTCTCCGAATCCGGGCCGGGCCGGCGCGACATCAGCAGTTGCTTCAAATTGCCCTTGTCCACCACGGTGACTTTCTGGGCGCGGACGCCTTCGTCGTCCACGGCATATCCACCTAACAGTGGCGTGCCATGAAAATCCTTGGCGCCCGGATCATCGACGAGGCTTACGGCCGGCGGCAACACCCGCGAGCCAATTCGGCCGCTCCAGTCGCTCTTGCCGCCTAGGCCGCTCAGCATCTGCTCGACCACGGGCTGAAACGCCAGCGGCGGGCGCGAACCATTCATCGCGGGGCCGAGTATCTGGGCAAGAAGTGGCGCCGCGGCGCGCGCCTCAAAGAGCACCGGTCCGGTGTAATCCTGCGCGGGAGGCGCCCCGCGCAGTGCCATCAACTCGCTGGCCGAGACGTTCAGACCTTTGCGCACTGCGTCGACATTCGGCAAATCGGCAGGTCTAGGCGCGTACGATGCGTAAAGGTGGTTGAGCGGCATGCCGTCGCTCGCAAGCGTGTTCATGCCCGCTTCCACCGCGGCATACGTGCGGTTGGTGCGAATTTCGGTGCCTTCGCTGGTCAGCAGGTATTCGGTGGCGTACACCAAATAGTAGGTGACGCGCGTTTCGTAAATATCCGGAAACAAACGAAGCGTAGCCGAAGACTGACGCGCTTCCTGCTCCCAGTTGCGATTCCCCCAGTCGGGAGTGACGAGCGGCTCGAGCTGCTGGATCGGCTCGGCCTTCGAGAAATCGTCGATGTTCGATTGCCGCGCCAAGCTGCTCAGATAGGCCTGCTTGCGCGAGTATGTCTCAACAGCTTGCTTGAATGCCTGGTCCGTGGCGATCCACAGATCCTGGCGCAGCGAATCGTAATCGCGGTCGATGCCGACCGAGCCCTGCGAGCCGATGAAGCCGCGGAAGCCCTCATCACTGATGAAATTGGAACTGTCCAGCTTGTAGTTGCCGACGCGCGCTTCCACGTTCATAAAGCGATTGCGCCCGCGCGTAGTGGTCAGCAGGGTGCCAAACTCCGCCACAATTTCCCGCACATCCAGGTCGAGCAGGCGGTACTCAACGTAGTAGGGACGCACCGGCCGGTCCGTGCCGGGAATTTTCAGCTCCAACCGCGTCTTCGAGCGCGCCATTTCGTCGCGCATGGCGCGCAGCGTCTGGTCACTGTCCTGCGTCGCTTGTGCCGCGCGAGCGACACGCGCGGGAGCAATGCAGCCCAGCAAAATCGCCGCGTAGGCAAATACCTTCGATATTCGCAGGCAGCTCATTGCTGGCCTCCCGTCTTGATAATGTCGTGCGCGGGCGCCGGCAAAATCGGCGGCCGGTCCGTGGAGCTTTCCTTCTTCTGCACCTCCAGCTCGGACGTCAAGATCGCGGGCGACGCCGCCGCCACCGGCACCGAGCCTGATTCGGCGCCACAATAGCCGTTAAATACTTCCTGCTTGTCGCCGGTAGCCACGATCTTCGTCAACGCCGCGAGCGGCGTTCCCACAATGTCCACCCCGCGCACTAGCTCGTCGGGCCGGCCGTCCGCGTAGACTTTGTAAACCACCAGCGGCAGCACCTGAAATGCTTGCGGCTGTCCACGGCCGGTGAACGTGAATCCGCCGGCAATGTCGTCGATCAGCAAGCCGAATTGCTTGCCCTGTTGCTTAATCAACTCGATCAGCTTCGCGCGAAGCTGCGCGTCGGTCATGGTCTTGCTGCTTTCTACGATCAAGTTGCCTTGCCGCGAAACGGGCGAAGCGCCGAGCTGGCGCCGGCCATGGCCGTTCGAATGTGGAAAGCCCACCAGCGGCGAGCGCGACATTTCGAAATCCTTCAACACGCCGTGGTCCACCAGAACAACGCGATGTGCCCTCACGCCTTCATCGTCATATTCGTAATAGCCAAGTAAGTCATTCGGCCCCAGCTTGCGCATGGTGGTGTCGTCAACAATGCTCAGGAACGCGGGCAAAATCTGCTCACCAATCTTTTTCGCGAAGGTCTGCCCTTCGGCCACATCTTTCTGGCGGTGGCCCTCCGCACGATGCCCAAAAACCTCATGGAAAAAGACGGCCGCAGCTCGCCCGGTCAGCAGCGCCGGGCCCACAGAAGGCTCGTTTATCGGCGCAGCGACCAATCCTTCCAACTCCTTGCGCATCGTTGCCTCTGCGGTATAAACCGTCTTGTCGTCAGGCGCATCGGAAGGATTCACCCAATCAAAATTGTAGTAGCGGTTCAGGTCCATGCCGTCCGGCGCTTTGCCCTGAATAAAGAGCTCCAGCCGGTAGCGAATCTGCCCAAATTGCAATTGCGTGCCTTCGCTCGTTACGTGATACGCGTTCTGCGCCTGCGCCGAAAACGTCACAATGGAATTGATCACCGCCGGCGAATCGCGAAAGGCCTTGGTGTACGCGCGCACTTTTTCTTCCCAGGGTTTGCGCTCGAGCACGAAAGAATTCTCCGGGCCGATGGAGGTGTGCGGCTGCTCGTGCGTGAAGTCCGGCGCGCGCCCTTCCGCGGTTTCGACTTTCACTTCTCGCCCGGTCTTGATCTTGATGAGCCATTCCGCGGCGGACCTGTACTGCTTGTCCGTTTCGAGCCAAATTTCGCGCCGCATTACCTCCGGGTCGTCATCGATCGGCACGGCCGTTCCCGGCCCGCCATTCTGCGCTTGCCGCTCGCCAATCTTGTGAGTGTTATCCAGATCGTAGCTTCCGGTTCGAACCGCAACTTCCAGCCAGCGGTTGCGATTTTCGTTGCTGGAGAGCAGCGCTCCGTTCGAACCCGAAACATCTGCGCGCTGTGTGTCCGTGATGGTGTACCCGATGAAGTACGCCGCCGGATCCTGGACGCTCAGCGTCTTGAACGAGCGGTCCAGCTCCGCTTGCATCACCGCCAGCAACGGAGAGCGCTTGGCCTTCGGCGCGTCGGGAGGCATGGCCCTTGCTGCCGGACTCTTCAGCGCTCCAGCAATGGCCAGCGACACCAAGGCACCGGCAAAGAGACAACCACGACTACGAGCAATTGTTTTCAAGGAATCCTCACTCCGAATTAGACGGGGCTGCGAATCATTTAGTGTACGCCACCCAGGAAGACCGCACAAACGTATGGGTCTTTTCCGTTTTTGAGATACGGAATTTTGTCCGAGCGGGAGTCATTCGGCGGTCTGCGGTATAATGGTCGAATGCCGAATCGCCAGGGAAGCGCACTGATGCATGGCACTACTGTGCTGTGCGTGCGCAAAGAGAATAAAGCCGTGCTCATCGCCGATGGCCAGGTGACCATGGGCGATCACGTCATGAAGCACACAGCCCGCAAGACCCGGCGCCTGTTCAACGACAAAGTCATCGCGGGCTTTGCGGGCTCGACAGCCGACGCCATCTCGCTCTTTGAGCGGTTTGAGGGCAAGCTCCAGGAACATTCCGGCAATTTGCAGAAGGCCGCTGTCGAACTGGCCAAGGATTGGCGCAAGGACCGCGCGCTGCGCCACCTGGAAGCGCTGCTCATCGTTGCCGATTCCAAATCCACTTTTCTTCTCTCCGGAAATGGCGACGTGATCGAGCCTGACGACGGGCTTTGCGCCATCGGCTCCGGCGGTAGCTATGCACTCGCGGCCGCACGCGCCATGCTCAAGCATTCCAAGCTGAGCCCAAAGGATCTGGCCATGGAAGCCATGCGCATCGCCAGTGAGATTTGCATTTACACTAACGCGAACTTTACGGTGGAGGAGCTGTAGAGGTTATTTGGAGTGCGATCACATGGCAGAAGCAGGGATTTCGCACCCGTACTCCAAAACCGTTGGACTGAAAGCGTTGTGTCCGCATCTTAGGTAAGATGGAATGGTTAACCAGTCACGAGGGTTGGAACAGAAGGATTGATGCCAAGCAAGTCTGAAAAAGAAATAATTTTGGTGCCCGGCGGCAATGGCGCCGCGCCGGAGGAAGCCGAGGAGCTTCTTCCTGCGCTCGACGACATGACTCCGCGCGAAATCGTCGCGGAGCTGGACAAGTACATCGTCGGGCAGAACGCCGCGAAGCGCGCGGTCGCCGTAGCCCTGCGCAATCGCGTGCGCCGCCAGAAACTTCCACCCGAGATTGCGGAAGACGTCCTGCCTAAAAATATTCTGATGATCGGCCCGACCGGCGTCGGCAAAACGGAAATCGCGCGTCGCCTCGCCCGCCTCGCCGGTTGCCCGTTCGTGAAAGTCGAAGCCTCCAAATACACCGAAGTCGGTTACGTTGGCCGCGACGTGGAATCCATGGTGCGCGACCTGGTAGAAACCTCGATTGATATGGTGCGCGAGGAAAAGCTCGATGAAGTCGCGGATCGCGCCGAGCAAACCGCTGAAGAGCGCGTGCTCGACCTGCTTTTGCCCCCTTTGTCTCCGCCCGCGCAGGGCACCAGCGAAGTGGAGCTTGCGCAGCAGCGCGAGCAAACGCAGCGCACTCGGGACAAACTGCGCGCACAGCTCCGCGAAGGCAAGCTCGATCAGCGCATGGTGGATATCGAAGTGCGCGAACGCTCCATGCCCTCATTTGAAATCATCTCCAATCAGGGCGTCGAGGAGATGGACGTCAACATCAAGGACATGCTCTCCGGCATGTTCGGTCAGCAGAAAAAGAAGCGCAAGATGAGCGTCGCCGACGCCTTCGAGTACCTCATTCAGGAGGAAGAGAACAAGCTGCTCGATATGGATCAGGTCACGCGCACCGCCGTCGAGCGCGCCGAACAAATGGGCATCATCTTCATCGACGAAATCGATAAAGTCGCCGGACGCGAATCCGGCCACGGCCCGGATGTCTCCCGCGAGGGTGTGCAGCGCGACATTTTGCCCATCATTGAAGGCACCACCGTCAACACCCGCTACGGCATGATTCGCACCGACCACATCCTGTTCATCGCCGCCGGCGCCTTCCACGTCACTAAGCCCTCGGACCTGATCCCCGAGCTGCAAGGCCGCTTGCCCATTCGCGTCGAGCTGCAATCGCTAAAGGAAGAAGACTTCGTCCGCATTCTCACCGAACCCAAGAACGCGCTCATCAAGCAGTACGTTGCGCTGCTCGAAACCGAGGGCGTGAAGCTGAACATCACCGACGACGCCGTCGACACCATCGCCAAGTTCGCAACCGTCGTCAATGAACAGACGGAGAACATCGGCGCCCGGCGCCTCCACACCATTCTCGAAAAGGTTCTGGACGAGTTGTCCTTCGAAGCACCGGACCTCAAGAAGAAAAACGTCAAAGTGGACTCCGCCTACGTGAACAAGCAGCTCGCCGAAATCGTCAAGAACCAGGACCTGAGCCGCTACATCTTGTAAAATCCGAAACTCGAAAATGGAAACTCGAAACTCGCGGAGCCCACTCAGGATTCGGCGGCAGCGGATTCCGAATCTTGAGATTCGCGTTTCACTCTTCGTTTCCTTGCTTGTGGGCGGTTGCGGCGCGCCTGGCGAACCCACTCCGCCTTCTCCTCCCATCCCCGTTGCGATTACCGATCTTTCCGGGCAGCAAGCCGGTGACGCCATCCAGCTCACCTTCACCCTGCCGGCCAAAACCGTCACTGGCGAGCGCCTCGCCGAGACTCCCGCCATCGAAATCCTGCGCGGTTCGCTCAAGTCCGACGGTTCTCCCGACGCAAAATCATTTCGCCTGATCGAAACGATTCCCGGGGCACTCGTTGGCGACTATCGCGCCGCGGATAAAGTGCAAATCATCACCCGCATTTCTCCTGATGAGCTTCGCGCCTACCCTGGTGCGGCACTCGCCTATCGCGTACGAACTCGCGCCTCCCGCAAGCGTGCCTCTGCCGACTCCAACACTGCGATCGTGCGGATTCGTCCCGTGCCCGAACGTATCACGTCAGTTCATCCCGCCGTCACCGAGTCCGCCGTCGAGCTTTCTTGGTCTCCTCCAACGCGCACCTCCGGCGGCGATCCGCTCCCTGCAATTTCCGAATACCGCGTCTACCGCGGCGAAATCGACCCTGCCTCCGCCGGCGCCGCGGCAAACGATCTCTCTCAGGCCAAATGGAAATCCCCTCTCAGCCTCCTGGGCTCAGCCACCAGCCCGATGTACCGCGACACCGCCTTCGACTTCGGCAAAACCTATCTCTACGCCATTCGCACTGTCATTTCTGGTGATGGCAGCGCCGTTGAGTCCAGTGACTCCGTCCCCGCGATCGTGACTCCTCGCGACATCTTCCCACCCGCCGTCCCCCAAAGCTTGGTCGCCGCCGTGGTCAGACCTGATCCGAACGCCTCCCCTGAGGTCGATCTGTCCTGGTCCATCAACGCTGAAACCGACCTGGCCGGCTACCGCGTCTATAGGAGTGAGCAGCACGACACGCCGCGTCAGCTTCTTACTTCCGATCTGTTGCTCTCCCCGGCCTATCGTGATACGTCTGTACAGCCCGGGCACGTCTACTGGTACTCCGTGACCGCTGTCGACCGCTCCGGCAACGAAAGCGCGCCCTCCGCTCCCGTCGCCGCCGAAGTCGCGCAACCTTCTTCGTAGATCCGGGTTTTGTATTTGGCAAGCTTTTGGGGCCTCGCTTTGATTGCTGTCCGTGCTCATCTCCCGGGCTATCGCAAGCTCCACGTTTTCAAGAACGCGGCCATTCGCACCGGTGTGTATTCCGGCGTCGGAATGGCCATGGTTCTGGTGGCTTGGCTTTTCGTGGCCAACCGCGCTCCTTCCCTCGAGCGCTTCGCGCTGGAGCGCAACCTCGCCGCCGCCACGGCCCTAGCCCTTTTCTTTGCTGTTCCGGTCCTCCGTTTCTTGCGTCTTCCCGGACCGCTTCTGGCATCGGGCCTCATTGCCTTGAGCATCATGGCCCTCACCTACCGCCTGCTCTGTGTCTACTTTTGGGGACTCGCCCCACGGTACAGCCCCGTGCAGCTCTTCACGCTGGGCGCGATTCTCTACATGATTTTGGCCACGCTCTCCTGGATTGGCACCTGCATTTGGAGAGCTCGCGAATCAGACGTTTCACACTAGCGTTCAAACCACCACGTGAGCTGACCCTGAATGAAATTCTGCCGCTTCGTTCCTCTTGACCGCGCTGTCTCTGCTCCACTCTATGGCATCCTCGACGCAGGCCAGGTCAATGAAATCTCTGGCGCGCCTTGGGCCGAGTGGTCTTCCTCTTCCCGCGCGTGGCCTGTCGGCGCAGTGCGCTTGGTCGCGCCGATCGATCCCAGCAAAATCGTCTGCATTGGCCGCAACTATGCCGCGCACTCCGCTGAACTCGGGAACGAAGTCCCCAAAGAGCCCCTGATGTTTCTCAAGCCTCCTTCCTCCATCGTCGGCCCCCTCGAGCCCATCGTCCTCACACCTTACGCTCAGCGCGTCGAGCACGAAGGCGAGCTCGCGATTGTCATCAGCCGCAGTTGCTCGCACCTCCGCGATTCCGATGACGCCTTGTCTCACGTCTTTGGCTACACCTGCCTCAACGACGTGACCGCGCGCGACATCCAGAAGAGCGACGTGCAATTCACGCGCGGCAAAGGCTTCGACACTTTTTGCCCGGTTGGGCCGCACATCGAAACCGAGCTCGATCCCACCAACGTTCTCGTCGAGACTCGCGTCAACGGCGCAGTGCGCCAATCAGGCAACACTTCGCTCATGATTTATCCTTGCGCTTTTCTCGTCCGCTGGATCTCCCGCATGATGACGCTTTATACCGGCGACGTGATCGCCACCGGTACGCCTGCCGGCGTGGGCCCGCTCGTCGCTGGCGATGTTGTCGAGGTCAGCGTTGCCGGAATAGGAGTGTTGCGTAATCCGGTGCATGCTCCCCCGCCGCAGTAGTCTCTTACCATCTCGCTTCGGTAGAATTGCCTCCGTGGGGTTGCACCCGCTGGGACCCTCGAGTGTAGTGGCCGGTCTTTAGATCGGTCAGTGCCTGCATAGATCCCGCGCAAATCACGGAGCCGTCTCATTGAATACAGTGTCGTCGGATTGGAAACTCATACTCGCGATGGGTGGCGCGGCCGTTGCCGCCATCTCGATGATTGCCTACGCGTTTTTTCGTCCCGCCGAAGATCCCGAGGAAATCGAGCGCAAGCGCCGCCTGCATTTGAATCAAATAGGGCGCATCGCTGAAGGTCAGGTAGTCGAACTCGTCGCGCATCCTCCCGAGCCTCGCGAGACCAAGCGCCTCTTCGGCTCCCGCGCCCGGCCGCTCGCCAACTTGAGCCCGCGGCAGCTCGTCTCCTACAGCTACGCCATTTCCGGCGTCACTTATCACACCGCGCAAGACATCACCGGCCTTGAAAGCCAGGTACGGCTCGACAAGCTGGTCGCCGGCCAGCCCGCCAGCATCAAGTACGACCCCTCCAATCCCACTGACTCGATCCTGGTAGCCGACGACTGGTCCGGTTTACGCTGAAACAAAGTTGTAGGGGCGCGCAGCATGCTGCGCTCCAGCTCGGCGCGATTTGAATGTGCGCGGGCTCGTCGTTCTGATTTCTCAACCATTGCGCTATCCTTCTACAGTGGCTTAGACCCATGAAACGAATCCTCGCCTCCGTCCTGACCACCGTCCTGATCGTAGCCATGACTCTGGCCGCGATGTTCACCCTCGTCCGCACTACGGTTTACGTTACCTCCATCCAATCGCCGCTGCAGCGCGCCGTCGCCATCGCCGCAGAGCTGCTTCTCGGCGTGGTTCTCCTTCTCGGCACCGTGTGGCTAGCCACGCATCTCGCCGTGCGCATCTTCGGCGTCAAGGAATCGGCGCCTCCGGGAGGTTCCGTTGGCTGAACCTAAGCGCGTTTCGCAGTCGCTCAGCAATCATCACGACCGTATGGAAGAGCTCCGCAAACTCGATGCGGAAGCGGAAGCCGGTGGCGGTCCGGAACGACGCGAACGCGAACACAAAGCCGGCAAGCTCACCGCGCGCGAACGCATCCATCTACTCCTCGACGAAAACACCTTTGAAGAGCTCGATAAATTCGTGCGACATCGCTGCACCGATTTCGCTATGGACGAGCAGCGGCCCGCCGGCGATGGCTTCGTCACCGGCTTCGGCCGCATCGATGGCCGTCTCGTCTACGTTTTTGCCCAAGACTTCACCGTCTTCGGCGGTTCGCTGTCCGAAACCAATGCCCTGAAAATCTGCAAAATTATGGATCAGGCCATGCGCGCCGGCGCCCCGGTGATTGGCCTCAACGATTCTGGTGGTGCGCGCATCCAGGAAGGTGTCGCTTCTCTCGCCGGCTACGCTGACATTTTTCTCCGCAACACACTCGCCAGCGGCGTGATCCCGCAAATCAGCGCGGTCATGGGTCCCTGTGCAGGCGGCGCTGTCTATTCCCCCGCCATCACTGACTTCATCTTCATGACCCGCGACACTTCTTACATGTTCGTCACCGGCCCCGACGTCATCAAGACCGTCACCCACGAGGAAGTCACCAAGCAGGAGCTCGGTGGCGCAATGACTCACAACGCCACCAGCGGCGTCGCGCACTTCATCGCTCCGGACGATGCCGACTGCCTCGCCATGATTCGCGAGTTGCTCAGCTTTCTTCCTTCGAACAATGTCGATGACCCGCCGCGCCGCCCCACCTCCGACCCAGGCGATCGCCGCGATGAAGCCCTCAACACGCTCGTTCCCGACGACCCGCAGAAGCCCTACGACATCAAGGACGCGATTCACTCCACCGTGGATGACTCTTACTTCTTCGAAGTCCACGAGCATTTCGCCAAAAACTTAGTCGTCGGCTTCGCGCGCCTCGACGGCCGACCCGTAGGCATCGTCGCCAACCAGCCGGCCTTCCTCGCCGGCGTCCTGGACATCAACGCCTCCGTGAAAGGCGCGCGCTTCGTGCGCTTCTGCGACGCCTTCAACATTCCGCTGATCACCTTTGAAGACGTACCCGGCTTCCTCCCCGGCACGCAGCAGGAATTCGGCGGCATCATCAAGCACGGCGCGAAGCTGCTCTTCGCCTACGCCGAGGCCACCGTGCCCAAAATCACCATCATCACCCGCAAAGCCTACGGCGGGGCCTACTGCGTGATGGCCTCGAAACACATCCGCACCGATGCCAATTTCGCCTGGCCCACCGCCGAAATCGCCGTGATGGGCCCCGAAGGCGCCGTCAACATCGTCTACAAACGTGAACTGGAAAAAGTTCCGGAATCCGAACGCGAAGGCGTGCGCCGCGAAAAAATCGCCGAATTCCGCGATCGCTTCGCCAATCCCTTCGTAGCCGCCGAGCGCGGCTATATCGACGCAGTAATTGAGCCCGCCGCGACCCGCGCCAGAATCATCACCGCCCTCCGTGCCCTGGAAACCAAGCGCGACACCAACCCCAAGAAAAAGCACGGCAACATCCCTCTGTGAAAAGAAAACTCACATACGTGATTCTGAAACGTGGTCGCTAGTACGTCGCATACCTGGAGGAAATCCCTGGTGTGAATACCCAAGGGCGCACGAAACGTTCCGCCCGCCGCAATCTCGAGGAAGCATTGACTCTGATTACCAAGACGAGACGAGGGATTTCTTCCTCCTCTGTGCCCTCTGTGGTGAAATCTTCTTCCTACTTAAGCAAATACTCCCGCAAAAATTCCACTGTCGCATAAAACTGAAAATCCTGATTGGCCTTCTTCCGGTATCCGTGTCCTTCATCCTTCGCGATCAGCAGCCACACAGGCGTCCCCTGCCTTTTCAGCGCATCGGCAATCTGTTGCGACTCGCTCACCGGCACCCGCGGATCGTTCTTCCCCGCAATCACAAACATCGGCTTCTTGATCTTCTCGATGTTGTTCATCGGCGCGATCTTCTCCAAAAACTGCCGCATTTTCGGATCGCGCTCATCCCCATACTCCACGCGCCGCAAATCCCGCCGGTACGCCTCCGTGTGCTCTAGGAATGTCACGAGGTTCGACATCCCCACAATATCCACCGAGCAACGAATCCGGTCGCTGTAAAACGTCGAGACTGCCAGCGTCATGTGCCCGCCGTAACTCCCGCCGGTCACCGCGATGCGCTCCGCATCCAAATCCGGCCGTGTCCCAATCCAGTCAAACAGCGCGTCGATATCTTTGTACGTGTCCTCGCGCTTGAATCCATTGTCCAACCGCGAAAAGGTCTTCCCATATCCTGTCGACCCGCGCACGTTCGGATAAATCAGCGCAATTCCCAGCTCCTTCAAGTAATAGTTGCTGCGCCCCAGAAACGTCGGCTGCGTTTGCCCTTCCGGCCCGCCATGAATCACCACCAGCACCGGCCGCTTCCCCGTAAATTTCACCGGCGGCTTGTACAAGAATCCCGAAATCTCCGCACCATCAAAACTCTTCCACCGTACCAGCTCCGCCTGCGGAAACGCATCCGTCTTCACCGCCGTTTCACTCGCCGTCCACCGCTCCAACTTCCCCGTCGTCACATCGTAGGAATAACAATCGCCCGGACCGCGCGCATTGGTCAGCGAAAACCCAAGCTCGTGTCCATTCCGATGCCAGCGCAAACTGGTCACAACTCCCGCGGGCAAATTCCGCAGAGGAATCTCCGCCTGGTTCCCTGTTCTCCGAACGTGAATGACGCTGACGCCATCTTCGTCTTTGACGTACGCGATAAATTGCCCATCGTGCGACACATCAAATCGCTCGACATCCCATTTCGCCCCCGGCCCGGTAATCAGGTACTTGATTCCCGGCTGGCCTAGCTCCATGTAGGCGAGGTTCATGTACTCGGACCCGAAATCTGTCGTCACGTAGATCCCTTTTCCGTCTTTGCTGAACCTTGCTTCGCCGTACGCGATCTTGTCTCCGCGCTTGGTTCCGCCGGGCACGAGCGACGCCTTCTCGCCCGTCTTTGTATCCACTAGCCACAGATACGTCTCGTTCAGCGAAATTTCTTCCTTCAGCAAAATCCTCGAGTCATCCGGCGACCAGTCTTCCGGTCCCCAACCTCCGCCCTCCAGCTTCGTAAGCAAATGATCGCTCTTCGGGTCTGCCGGATTCATCACCCACAAATCCGTATCCTTCCCCGTCCGTCGCGTTGACATATACGCGATCTGATTCCCACCGGAGGACCACGGCCCCGGTAAGTTCCGCGACTTTCCGTCCGTCAGCAGCGTCACATCGCCGCTCGCCACGTCATAGCGATAAAGCTGATACCACTCTCCTCCACCCACATCTTTCGAGAACACAATGTAATCGCCGCCATTCGGATGAAATCGCCCATTCGTGACCGCGTCGGCAAAGAACGTAAGCTGTTGCCGCTCCCCGCCCGGCGCCTTTACCAGATGCAATTGTTGCGTGTCCGCAAACCGCGTCGCAATCAACATCTCTCGCCGCGCCGGATTCCAATCCGTAAGCGTCGCATTTCGAAACGAACCATATCGCCCCGCAGTCTCCACCAACGAAGTCGGAATCGCCGGCACCCCCTCGACGACCAAATTCTCCGCAGGCGCAATCGCTCCATCTTGTGCGGCCTGCACCACTCCTTTGTAGTGGCGCAGCATGCTGCGCCCGACCTCCGTACCCGGCATACTCAACGCAATTGCCACAACGATGCCCAGCGTCACCGCCAATCTTCTCTTCATAGTTCTCCCCATTCGCGAACCCAAGCCGACACGCTGCCGTTACATCAAACACAATGGACGCGCGCCGCCTAGATGCGGTGTCATCCTGAGGGCATCCGACAAGGATGCCCGAAGCCCTCAACCTAAAGCCCCACTGCAAAGTTCAACCTTCCGCAATTTCGCCGCACCTTCTTACACCCCAAACGATTAGACACGCAACCCGCCCGCTCACCTAGGCCGGCCGGACTCGCATGCTAGAATTCCGCAGCATCGCAAACCCGCATGTTCAACAAAATCCTAATCGCCAATCGCGGCGAAATCGCCGTCCGCATCCTCCGCGCCTGCCGCGAACTCGGCATCCGCTCCGTCGCCGTCTTTAGCGAAGCCGACCGCGCTTCCCTCCACGTCCGCCTAGCCGACGAAGCTTACCCCATCGGCCCCGCGCCCTCCCGCGAAAGTTACCTCTGCATCGACAAAATAATCGACGTCGCCCGCCGCTCCGGCTGCGACGCCGTCCATCCCGGCTACGGGTTCCTCGCCGAAAATCCCGCGCTTCCCCGCGCCTGCGAAGAGGCCGGCCTCGTCTTCATCGGTCCATCCGCCGAAGCAATGGAAGCCCTCGGCTCAAAAACCGCCGGCCGTCAACTTGCCCGCCGCTCCGACGTTCCCATCGTCCCCGGCGCGAACGATCCCATTGAAAAACCAGAAGAGGCCCAGACCCTAGCCCAATCCATGGGCTACCCCGTTCTTCTCAAAGCCGTGTCAGGCGGCGGCGGAAAAGGCATGCGCCTCGTCGCGAGCGATCCCGACTTCGCTTCGGCTTGGCGCGATGCCTCCTCCGAAGCGCTCAACGCGTTCGGTGACGCCCGTCTCTATCTCGAAAAGTATCTCGACAAACCCCGCCACATCGAAATTCAAATCTTCGCCGACTCTCACGGCCGCGTCGTTTCCCTCGGCGAGCGCGAATGCTCCGTGCAGCGCCGCCACCAAAAAGTGATCGAGGAAGCGCCTTCTCCGATCGTCACTCCCGACCTCCGCAAGAAAATGGGCGATGCCGCAGTGCGCCTGGCGCGCGCCGGCCGCTACGTCAACGCCGGCACCGTCGAATTTCTCGTCGACGCCAATCTCAATTTCTATTTCCTCGAGGTCAACACGCGCCTGCAAGTCGAGCATCCCGTGACCGAGCAGGTCACCGGCCTCGACCTTGTCAAACTCCAAATCGCCATCGCCGCCGGTCACCGCCTTCCCTTTGCATGGGAAACCATCACGCCCCGCGGCCACTCCATGGAAGTTCGCCTCTACGCCGAAGATCCCGATAACAATTTCTTCCCGTCGCCCGGAAAAATTCTCTCGCGCCGCGCGCCCAGCGGCCCGGGCATCCGCCTCGACGAAGGCGTCTACGAAGGCTGGACCGTTCCCAACGAATACGACCCTCTCCTCAGCAAACTCATCGCTTGGGGAAACTCCCGTGAAGAAACCATAGCCCGCCTGCGCCGCGCCCTCGACGAATATGTCGTCACCGGCATCAAGACCAACGCCGTACTCTTCCGCCGCATCCTCTCCGAACCCGATTTCCTCCGCGGCGAAATTCACACTAAATGGCTCGACCAGCTCCTCACGCGAAAAAAACGCACCGCATCAGAAGACGAGGGCAGCGCCGCAGAAGCCGCCACCATCGCTGCCGCCCTCTACCAAGCCAACCAGTGGGAGAAGCAATCCCCTACCAAGGATGCCAACCAGCCCTCGCGCTGGAAACAAGAAGCCCGCCGCGACCAACTGGACCGCAATTCATGAAATTTGAAGTGCTCATCAACAACACGCGCCGCATCGTCGATCTCGAGCGCGACGCCAACCGTTGGCGCATCTCGCTCGACGGCGACGCCATAGACGCCGACGCAATCGAAGTCGCGCCCAATATTTTCTCCATTCTCCTCAACGGCGAGTCGCACGAAATTCGCGTTACCCCAACTCCCTCTGGCGCGCTCACGCTGCAAACCGGCCACCGCGACTTCACCGCCGAAGTCATCGATCCGCGCGCTTGGCGCGGCCGCCGCCACAGCACTCTCGAAGCCGAAGGGCGCCAGCAAATTGTTGCACCCATGCCAGGAAAAATTATTCGTGTACTGGTTCGAACCGGAGAGACAGTGCAGGCAGGGCAAGGCCTCCTGGTAGTGGAAGCCATGAAAATGCAAAACGAAATCCGCTCGCCCAAGAATGGCACGGTCGAGCGCCTCTTAGTGAAAGAAGGTCAGCCCGTAAACGCGGGCGAAATCCTCGCCTGGATCGATTGAACCTTTGCGCTCAGCGGTCAGGTTCCAAACTGAGAACTGACTGCTGAAAGCTGACACCTAAATTAGGGTTGAAACGGCTTGACTGGCTTGGCGGTCTTCGCGGCTTCGGGGAGTTTGCCGGCAGCTTCGATCACTTGCTCGGCCAGATAATTGCTCACGCGCGCTTCGTCGCGCGCAATCGCGAGATACGCCGCGCGCAACAACTGCTCTTTGCGATTGCGCAGCGTGTCGCGAATCGTCTGCTGTACCTGCGGATCGGTAATCCCACGCTGCCCCGGCGATTCGCGCGTCACCAGCTTCAAAATCCTGTAGCCGTCCTTCACTGTCAGCACCGGACTCACCTGCCCCGGCTTCATCCCCACGACCATTTTCTTCAGCGCCGGGTCCGACTGATTCAGCGCCGACTCCGGCACATACCCCAAATCTCCGCCGGTCGTCGTCGTGTTCATGTCCTCGGAATAATCCATCGCCAATTGCGCGAAATCCGCGCCGCTGTTCAGCCGGTCCATCAGCATTTTGACTTTGCGCTGCGCCTCGGCTTCATTCGTAGCGTCGTCGTTCTTGCGATTGCGCACCTGCGGCTCTTTGCGCGGAGTTACAACGATCTGCGCGATGCGATACTGCGGCTCCGCCACATTGAACTGCGCCTTATTTGCGTTGTAGAAATCCGAGACGTCCTGATCCGTGATCGAAATCTTCGCGACGACCTCGCGGTTGAGCAATTTCTGAATGGAAAGCTGCCGCCGCAGATCGCGCTTCAAGTCGTCGGCCGAGACGCCGCGATCTTTCAACTGCCGCTGAAACTCATCTTCCGTAAACGGGCTTTTCAGCTCCGTGAATTTATCCTCGACTTCCCCGTCGCTGGCTTCCAGATTCAGCTTCTTCGCGCGTTCCAGCAGAATCTCGTTGTTGATCAGCTCGTCCAGCACATTCAGCTTCAGCGACAGCGCCTCTTCCTGCGAAGGCTCCTGTCCCTCCGGGCTTACGCGCGTGCGGTAATACTTGTCCACATCATCGCGCTTGATATCCTGTCCGTTGACCATCGCCCACACGTCCGGCGACGGCTGCTTGTGTTGCTTGCAGCCTGCTCCGGTAAAGAGAACCGCCGCCAGCGGCAACAACACCGCTGCGCGCGTCACGCCCTTCGAGCGCAAATTCAAGAAAGGGGATTGCAAGGTCAGGTGCTCAGGCAGCTTTCTTCACACGGCCTGCGCGAATGCACGCCGCGCAAACCCGCATCTGTTTTTTCGCGCCATTCACCAATCCGCGCACGCGACGCAAATTCGGATTCCACCGCCGCCGCCGCGTGTTGTTTGCGTGGCTGATCACGTTTCCAAAATGCGGCCCTTTGCCGCACAATTCACACTTCATCGCCATAATATTCCTGTTCAATCCACCGAAAATGTTCAAAACGCAAGCCATCATTCTAGCAGACCCCGCCGTCTTTTCCCACTCGCCGCCCACGCTACCGCACCAATCGCCCAGGTTCGCGTTAGGTAAACGCCCGCGTGGCTGCGGCCTTCGTTGACACTCCTGCCCCCGTGCTGAATACTCTTCTGCGATGATTGGCCAGCTTCGCGGACGTCTCGCCGACAAGCGACCGAATCAAGTCCTCGTGGATGTGGGCGGCGTCGGCTACCTCGTGCAGGTTCCGCTCTCCACTTTCGCTTCACTCGGCGAGCTGCACACCGAAGTCACTCTGCTGATTCACACCCACGTTCGTGAAGACGCCCTGGCGCTTTACGGTTTCCTCTCCTCGCGCGAAAAGCACTTTTTCGAGATGCTGCTCTCCGCCTCCGGCGTCGGCCCCTCTCTCGCCCTCAAAATCTTGTCCGGCATGAGCGTCGAGGAATTAGTCCCCGCCATTCGCGGCGGCGACTTGGCGCGCCTAACGCGCATCCCCGGTGTCGGCCGCAAAACAGCCGAGCGCATAGTTGTGGAGCTCAAGGACAAGCTCGAAGCCGTCGCCATCGAAGCGCAGAAGCCCGCAACATCCTCCCCCGCAGGAGCCGAAGCCGACGTAGTGTCCGCCCTGGTCAATCTCGGCTACGACGCCCGCGCGGCGGAAAATGCCGTCGCGGAAGCCAAGCAGGAAGTCGGCACTGCCAGTTTCGAGAAGCTCTTGCGCGCCTCTCTGCAATCCCTAAGCGCCCCCAAAAGCCGCTCAACCCGCGCCGGAGCATAGGAACGCACCTCGGACTTCACTGTGTTCTCTGTTTACCCTGAGCTTCGAAGGGTGCTCGGCCCTCAGCGCACTCTGTGTTACTGTTTTGCCTGCATGCCCGACGCAAGCGCAAAGCGCATGATGGCTCAGCGGCAACCCAGTCGCATTGTCTCGGGTCAGGCCATCGACGAAGACGCCCGCATTGAAGCCAGCGTGCGCCCCAAGCGCCTCGACGAATACATCGGCCAAAAGCGCGTCAAAGAAAACATCCAGATCGCCATCGAGGCCGCCCGCAGCCGCAGTGAAGCCCTCGACCACGTCCTCCTCTACGGTCCCCCCGGCCTCGGCAAAACCACACTCGCGCAAATCATCGCCAACGAGCTTGCCGTCCCCATCAAGACCAGCGCCGGACCGCTTCTCGAGCGCAAAGGCGACCTCACCGCCATCCTCACCTCCCTTGAGGCAAAGGAAGTTTTCTTCCTCGACGAAATCCACCGCCTCCAACCCGCCGTCGAGGAAGTCCTCTACCCCGCCATGGAAGACTTTCGCGTCGACCTCATCATCGGCCAGGGCCCCGGCGCGCGCATTCACCCCTTCGCCCTCGGCCACTTCACGCTAATCGGCGCCACCACCCGCGCCGGACTCATCACCGCCCCGCTGCGGTCGCGCTTCGGCATCGTCCATCGCCTCGACTTCTACGAGCCGGCAGATCTGCTGATCATCCTGCATCGCTCCGCGAATATTCTCTCCATCGAGATGGACGAAGGCGGCGCCGAAGAAATCGCCCGCCGCTGCCGCGGAACACCGCGCGTCGCCAATCGTCTCCTCCGCCGCGCCCGTGATTTTGCCGAGGTGCGCGCCGCCGGCCGCATCACACGCGCCGTCGCGCAAGAAGCCCTCGCCATGCTCGGCATCGACGAAAACGGTCTTGACGAAGTCGATCGCAACCTAATGCTCGCCCTGCTCGATAAATACGGAGGCGGCCCCGTCGGCGTCGGCACCCTCGCCGCCGCCCTCAGCGAAGAAGAAGACGCCATCGAAGAAATGTACGAGCCCTACCTAATGCAAATCGGCATGATCGACCGCACGCCTCGCGGCCGCGTAGCCACCCCCCGCGCCTACGAATACTTCAACCGCGAGCAACCCCGCCGTCAGCCCCGCCTCTTCTGACTCTGACTTTTCCATTTACCTGAAGCATCCCGAGACGAAAAACAGCGACATGCGAGCGATTCGGGCGAGGAGTCGTTCCTTGTCGCTTGTAATGCCGGAGAACACTCCTTAGGTTTCGGGCGGACCCCATGGTCTCCAAAATGCGGAACGCCGTTCTGCACATTTCTTGCTAGCGCCATCTCTTGCTCTCGGCAGTCCTGGGTCGCAGAAATTCATTTACACTATTTACGACTTGTGGTATACTCTGCCATGTTATCATCGCAATTCCGCGTAAGTCCTTTAGAATCCGCAGATCCGCAAAATGCACCCGTAAGTACCGTTAGAATGAACAGATCCAAATGCATTAGACTTAAAGTCCTTTGTAATGAACAGATCCGAAAAAATGGGGGAGGGGTGGGGCGTTATGGTTAACTACCCATGGCTGAGCCAGTAGTTGAGGAGATGGGCGCAACATGAAAACTTCGCGTCGGGTGGCGTGAAAAAAGCGGCGTACCTATCGCTGGGCTCCAATCTGGGCGACCGCGCCAAGAATTTGCAGGACGCAATCGCGGCGCTAGCAAAGGCGGGCGCACAGGTTGTGCGCGTTTCTTCGATGTACGAAACGGAACCCGTCGACTACTTAGACCAGCCCTGGTTTTTGAACTGCGCCGTGGAAGCGGAAACGGAATTGGGGCCATTAGAGTTGTTGCAGGCCTTGCGCGCTGTCGAAGCGCAAATGGGCAGTAAGAAACTAGTCGCCAAAGGCCCGCGGCTGATCGACATGGACATCTTGCTCTACGGCAACGAAGTGATCGACACGCCAGAGCTGCAAGTGCCGCACCCGCGTCTCCATCTCCGCCGCTTCGTATTGGAGCCACTGGCGGAAATCGCGCCGCAGCTCCGCCATCCAGTTTCGAGTCTGAGCGTTTCGCAAATGCTGGCCAATTCGCCAGATAAAAGTGCCGTGCGCAAGTTGTAGGGACCGGGCTTTAGCCCAGCAAGTATCAAGATGACCGCAACAAAGGAGAGAGTCAGCGCCAAGTCACGATGTGCGATGCAACAAAAGTCGGTGCAATGTCACGATCTTAGGTTGCAACGCATCCAGCTCGATCAACGCCAGCGAACCTTCAGTGATTTCGCGCCAGCGATACACGCCGGCTTCAGTTTCCTGCACTTCGCGGCCGTTAGGCCGGCGCAGGAATTCGCGAGCATCATCAGGGGACGCGGTTTCGCGCAGCGTGGGACGCGCCAGCGCTTCGACGGCATAACTCCGCAGGAGCTTGCTCCAATACTGATGGAAGAGATCGCCAGAAGCGAAGATGTCGCTCCAGGCAACTTCGCCGCCATAAGCGACGACCACGCCGACGACGCGCTCACCCTTCAGGCCGGAAGTGGCGCGCGCGAAACGCCGCTGCACTTGCTCCACGAAGCTGTCCACCGAACCGCCCACGCGGGTGGACTCGTAGATTTTCCGGTAAGACTGCGTCGGCGCTTCGGAGGCAATGGCATCCGCCAGAGCGCTGGAGCTCAGGCGCGGCTGAGCAGATGGCGCCGCGGACAGACTGGCAGCGGCTGTGGAGCCCCCGGCAACCGCCGCCCACACCTCGTTTTGCTTTTGCTCGACCGCGGCTTGCTCGCGGACGCTCGGATGGACGATGGTCTTGGATGCACTGAATTGCGAGCTACTGCCCGTCCAACGGCCGTGCTCGACGCAGAAGACATCGAGCGGCAGTGGTTCCGCGCCAACGGGAACGATGCGATCTTTGCCGATAATGCGATCCTGCTTTCCGCCGCTGACCAGTTCGCCGGCCAGCAGCAGTAGCGGGCGCTTGCTGCGGTTGATGAGCACGAGCTGGTTCACTGAGGCACCGGAGCTGTATTGCGGCTCGGCGCGAACCTGGCCGCGGTTACGCACCATGCCGGCAGCCCCGCGCTCGCTGACGATCACTTCGCCGCTGGCGAGACCTTCTTCCAGCGTCAGAAAGCTGCTGGTGTCTTGGGAGGAGCCGCTAACCACCGGAAAGATAGCAATGTTTTCGTAGGTGACGGGATCGAGGATGCGCCAATCGCCTTCGGCACGCGAAGGCCCCTTGTGAGATTTTGGCGCGGCCGAGATAAAGGCCAGACTACCAAGGGCGGCGATGCTGGCTAACGCGGTGACGACGACGGAAAGGAAAAGACGTTGCATAACAGCCTCCTGTACGTACCTTCCGAACCCGCTTAGCCTTAGAACGCCGGGGGCCGGATTTCTTGCAGGATTTGTGAGCGTGTGACAGACTCCGCCGCGGCTGGAGGGCGAGAATGCGATCTTGGACACGACGAGGATTAGGCTTTGGAGCTGGCCTGCTGCTTGGCTTCACGATGGCCGGGCGCGTTCGCAACGGGTTTGTCTTGTCCGTCGAAATTGGAAGACAAGAAAACGTGCAGATCACTTGCAGTAAGCCGGATTTGCACGCACCCGCGCTTACGGCTGGTGCGTTCAAGGAAGCGATTCGAGTTTCTGCGCGAGACGCGGGCCTGGCGGCGATGGACCTGCCGAGTGGGGCGGGTCATGACGCGCAAAACGTGGCGCGCTTCGCTCCTATGGGAATGATTTTCATACCAAGCCGCGGCGGCGTCAGCCATTCGCCACTCGAATACAGCTCGCCGGAGCAGATCGCGAATGGAGGTGAAGTCTTCTACCGTGCGGTGCTGAGGCTGGATGAGCAGCTAGACGAACAAGCAAGAACTCGCAACTGACCGCGGGTTCAGCCGTGCGGATCGCCCAGATTGAGACGGCTCTTCGGCCTTTTGTTCTTGAGCGCCTCGCCCTCCTCGCGCTCGTATTCGGTAATTTCCTCTTCCGTGTAGGAGTAGGAATCGCGGTTGGCGAACATGGAGTTGGACTTGGCGGCTTTTTTCTTCTTTTTGCGTAGCTCGCCGAACTCGTAGCGCACCTGGCGCAGAGGAGCTTCGATAGCTCTGATTTCGACGAGCAGATCGCTGACTTTTTCTAGGAAATCGTGAAGGTGGAAAGGGCGCAGGACGTACGGAAGCTTGGCACGCTCCAGCGGCTCGAGATACTGCTCGCCGTTTACATCGGGAACCAGATAGAGAGCGCGGAGGCGGCCGCCTTCTTCGGGCGGGACGTTGGTCAGCTCGCGCAGCGTGACGAAAAGGGGGCTGTCGGTACCGGTGATGGTTACATTGGCGATGACCAGGGACCACTCCCCGGTGCGCAGCTCGGCCAGGAATAGCTTGATGTCGGGTACTACGCGCACACGCCAGCCCTCAGAATCGAGGATCTGCTTCAGAGCGCCCTGGCTTTGGACATCGTCATCGAGGATGAGGATGCCCACCTGGCGGGGCTCGATCGGGGCCGCAGGGGTACCCATTGTCAAAGTATAGCGTTCGCGGTGGCTCGGCGGTGCGGGAATGCCAGGGGTAGGCAGCGTATCGGCCAATGGCCAGAGTTCCAAGCTATGAGTTTGTTAGCTCTTTGTGTAGCGGGAATGGGGACATTTTGGAGCTTCGAAGAATAAAGCGAAGGAATTCCTCACCGCTTCGCACAATCTGTAATGACTTAGCGATTCCTTTGGAAGTCAGCTCGCCGACGGCCCCAGGCCGCCCACATGATGGAGGAGGGCATCATAAAGCTGGGATCGTCTAGGCAGGCCATATCCTGGCTGAACTCTTGCTCGGTTATGTAGCCGGAATCGATCAGGGTTCCATGGAGCTGCTCGTAGTTGGCGCGGAGGAGAGCGGCCCCAGCGGAGCAAGATTGCACCATGAACATCCGGGCTTCAGCGCCGACTTCGGTAAGGCCCAGGGCGCGGAGGCGTGTGAAGAGAAGCCGACCGTACCGGCGCTCGAAGCCGCGGTCGGCCATCAATCGTGCCATTGCAGTGTGAGTTTTCAGAAGTACCTCGCCGGGGCTGACTGCCGGAGCCGGTGGGAGGGAATGGGAATCGAATTCCTCATCCAGCAACCAGCCTCCGGGGTTGAGCACGGAGATCAGGCGCTGTAACACCGTCTCCCACTGGGGCAGGTGCACGAGCACCAAACGAGCGTGGATCAAATCAAAAGTTTCTTCGGGCAGGGGATCGGTAACGATATTGTGGCGGCGCACTTCGAGATTCGGTACCTTCAGCGTCTCGAGAAAGCGCGGGTCGATATCGGTGACGAGCACGCGGCCTGTGGGACCCACGCGGCGCGCAAGCCAAGTGGCGATGGAGCCGCCGCCACCACCCACTTCCCAACAGCGCCAGCCGGGAGCTATGCCTCGCTCTTTCAGATGGCGGAACGTTCCCGGATCAAACATCGCGGAGAGAGCAGCGAATCGCGCAGGCGCTTCTCTGCCGGCATTGTCGAGAAGATAGGGAGAAGCGGCAGGCTCTGGTGCTGTGGTCATTTTGTTTTCCATGGATGCTCCTTAGGATTGCGGCGCGTCAGAGCGCCCGCTGCGGTCCCAACGTAGTGTTACTCGGGCAGCTGATCACTTTTTGGCTCACGCAACAAAAAACTGCCGGCAAGAAGAATTGCCAGCGCGCATGCCGCGGTCGTTCCCGCCGAATATGCGACTCGCGCCGACGGGCTCCCGCCGGGCATAACGTTGGAGAGTGTAGTGGTGAAGAGGGCCGCGGAAATGCCGATGGCCCTCCCACCAATGTTGTAGCCAAAACTTTCGCCGGTTCCTCGCAGGTGCGTCGGATAAATTCTGGGCAAGTAATTCCCCCAAAAGCTCATCACGCCGTTGAAAAGAGCTTGCGCGCAGAAAATGGAAGGTATCAGCAGCGTCAAGCTGTGTGTGACGGCGTAGAAGAAAACGCCGCCGAAGACGACGGTAGCCGGGCCCACGAAAATGCGTAGGAGCCTTCGTTGCCTCACGACATAGACAACAAGAAAAGCGAAAGCCAGACGACCTGCAAGCGAGCCAAATTCCTGAATCACGTATACGCGGCTCACGGTTTGCTCGACCTGACGTGGTGCGAGTTTCTGATTGGATATCAGGCCCGGAATGATGCGGGGCATGTGCTGAAGAGCGCCAAACGGCAGGGCGAAACTGCACGCCATCATGACCGTCACCAGCAGCGTGGTTTTGCGCAAAGCTGGCTGGAACAGCTCCCGGATGCTTGGCCTTTTCAATGTCCCTGTGGCTTTCTTTGCACGCCACATCGGAGACTCTGGCAAAAAGGGGCGGACGAGTATCAGCGGAATTGCGGGAATCAGCCCGGAAAGCAAGGTGTAGCGCCAGGGTTCATGCGCGCCGTAGATGGCAGGGAGGCGCTCGGCGTACGTCACCGCCAGATAGTAAGCAGCCGTAACCATCATACCTCCCAAGCCAAACGCGACCTGGGTGTATCCAAGCACAGCTTGCCGCTGCTTGGGATTTTGAAAGAGTTCCGCGAGCCAAGCGATCGCGGCGACCTGTTCGACGCAGGTGCCGATCCAGGTAGTGCATCGCAGAAGCAATAACAACGGCAGCGAGGTGGCAAAGCTGGCGGCGCAGGCTGAGAAAGCGTACAGCAAGATGCTCCAGACCAGCACGCGGCGCCTTCCAAGAAGATCGGTCAGATACCCGCCCAACAGACCGAAGATGCCGCCCGCCGCACCGGGCAGGAAGAAAAATAGGCCAACCCAGAGATTGAATTCGGGAGTACCTGCTGTGAAATTACCGAGACTAGATAGGACGGGGCGTACGATGAGGGCGGTCATCAGAGTCTCGTAGAGATCGAAGGCAAAACCGAGGCACGCAATGCCGCAGATGAGCCACTGAACGGGTGTCAATGGCCGAGAGACAGCCTCCCCTGCGTCGCACTCGATAGCTGTGGCAGTCATTTCGGGTTTGACCGTTAATTCGCTCAAGAAGTCTGCCATCGCCGTGCTCCCTTCAGGGCAGCGCTATTTGAAGTCAGGCGGCTTTGTGATACAAGTTCAAATAATTCAATATTTGTTGAGGAAAACTCACTAATGGATTTTACCTCGCGACAGCTTCGGGCCTTTCTTTTGGTAGCGCAGCATCGCAACTTCTCGCGGGCGGCCCAAGCGCTCTTCATCACGCCGTCCGGCCTAAGCGTTCTGATACGAGAGCTGGAAACCCAACTTGGATTCCGGCTGTTCGACCGAACGACGCGCCATGTTGGGCTGACCGCCTCGGGCAACGAATTGTTCGCGGTTGTTCGCAAAAGTTTAGAGGAATTGGACGCGGCCACGGCGCGCATCGGACGTTCCGCCAGCAGAGCCAGCCAGTCATTAACCTTGGGCGCGCCACCGCTGATCTCTGCCAATATCGCTACGCAAGCTATCAAGGAGTTCCGCGCTCACCGGCCCAACCTGCGGATCCAATTGTTTGACGCGAGCCTGACAACGGTCCTGGAAATGGTAGAAGCCGGCAAACTGGATATGGGTCTGGGTACGTTTGCGCTCACACCCGGCATTCGACGTACGCCATTTCTTCGTTCGCCCCTGATTGTGATTCATCCGGATAAAGATCCCGCATTTCGTCGAGCGTCAATCACGTGGTCCGCGCTGAAGGGAGAGAAGCTAATCTTGCTGTACCCTCACAGCCCGATACAGAAGGTGATTACAAAGCACCTGGAGCAAGCAGGCGTTGCATGGAGCCAGAGTGCATCAATCAACTTGCTGGATACGCAGATTGCAATGGTGGAAGCCGACGAAGGCATAGCCATTATCCCGTCGTTCGGAATACCAGCGTGCCGAAACCGGAAAATAGTGATGAGCCGGCTGATCAATCCTGTGGTGGAGATGAATCTCCATCTGATCAGCAATCGCGGAAAGAAGCTGCCGCCGGAGGCCGAGGAGTTTACATCTTTTCTCAAGAGCTACATCGCTCGCTGGGCCGGACGCGCTGGCCTCCTGTAGGCCTACACTTCACGCCAACCCCGCCCGAGTAGTCCACGAGTTACATTTTTTGGTTGCCTATGATGGAGGGTGGGATACTTTTGGATGATTTGGCTGTTACGTTATTGCCCTACGACGAAATCGGTGGCGGCGATGTAGCGCTTGGCGGCGGACCCATCCCAGAAGACGCGGTAAGTGCTTGATGCGCCCGAGGATAGACGAACAGTATAGAAAATCTGGACACCGTCTCGGGACCATTCGCCGTGACTCGCGGATTGTTCGGGCGGAGTCAGGACGACGCGACGCTTGGCGCGCACCTCGTAGAGAAGGAGCCCTCCGGCGGGGCGATTCGCATTGGCCGGAGCGCCTAGAGGCGCGGTGCTGTAATTGGTGGATACCAGAAGGAGGTCGGGATTACCTGGATTGACTCGCATAGTGTCGGAGTCGCGGACCTCGAAGTTGGGGCCATACATGTCCCGGAGGGGCACAGTCTGTGTGAGTTTGCCGTCGTCGGCGATCCAGTAGGCGCTTTGCAGGTCCGTGGCGAGAAGCAGGTGCGTGTCCACCCAGCCTTGTAAACCACTGACATTGCTGGTGTAAAGAGGCGTAGGCGTTTCTGGGGCTGCCAGTTGGAGCGTCCAAACCTGCCATTTCTGCTCTTGATTCGTGAGATACGCGATTCGCGCATCATCGAGCGACCAAAAGGGCTGGCGGACTGTGCCATGAACCAAATCGCGCGAGCGGCCGGTGTCGAACTCGTAGAGCACAATGGTGCTGTCGGAGCTTGATTTCGAGTCCGAGCGGACGTAGAGCAGTTTCTTCCCGTCGTGGGAAAGAGCAAGGTCGGTTCCAGCAAGCGCGACGATTTTCTTCACAGCTCCGCGACTTAGGACGATTTTGCCTGCGGAATTGATATAGGCGACGGCGGTTGGCGCCTTGAAGTTGGTTATGGTGGTCTCGGGGGCCGGCTTTTTCTTGGCGTCGTCGTCAGAGTCGTCATCGCTCTGATTGCTGATGCGGGGAAACAGCTCAGCGGCGACGCGCGCGCAGCCACTCAGGGTACCGAGCTGGGGATGCTCGACCACGGCACGAAACGTATATTTCGTTGCGGACATACCATCGGAACAGGTTTCGCGCGACAAGTGAACCGCAACGACGACGCCAATTCCGGTGTCTTTGGCATGGTAAGTCCATGAATCCCCAGAAGGTTCGTGCGCGACCTCGGCGGGATCGAGGGTGATGGGCGGGTATCCGGGACGATCGAGGCGTTCCGGACCTTTTTGGCCGATGCGCAGACTCCACGCGGGATTGTTCCCGGAAGCCAGGAGAAGAATCGGGTAGTGCTTGGACTGTGGCGCAGAAGGAGCCGCCGCAGCGGTAGGAGAGGACGGCGGCTTCTTGGTCGGAGAAGGCGCCTGCGCCCAAGTGGAGGAGTAAGAGCTTACAACTACGATGACCGCGCCGAAGAAAGCTGACCGTGCTCGCAAGGGCATGCGCTTGGATGAATCCTCCGGATTGAGGATATCGCGCCGCGGGTGAGATGTACAAATGGTGCTCGGCGAAATGCTGAATTACACTGCTTCTACGGATCACTAGGGTGCGGTGTGATAGCCGTCCGCATAGCCTCTTCTAAAGAGGGGCTCGGAACGCGAATCAAAGCGATTGGCGTAACGCATATAGTCTGGCCTTCTGTTTTCTTGGGAGTCCTGGCGACCCAGGCGATATCCGGTTTCATAGGGATCCCGGTCTGTGTCACGCATGCGACCGCTGCCCTCGCGTCCGTTGTCGTATCCGTCGTAATAGCCTTCGATGAAGGCTTCTTCCAATTGCGGATTGTATTTGCCTTTGTGCCGCGCGTAGGTACGCCGCAGCTGAGACCTGGAATCCTCAAGGCCCAGACTGTAGCCTAAATCGTAGCCACCCCGCTCCGTGCTGTCTGGCGCGGTTCGTTCGGGATAGGCCCTGAAGCCGGGTCCATTGATTCGAAAGAAGCGGAACTTCTGATTATCGCCGGAGTTTGAAGGGAAGACTTGCAAGGGAGTTCCGTTGCTGTGCGACCCGTCAGGCAAATCTAATGACTTTCCGAGCCGAGAGGTGATCTTCACCTCGCCTTCGCCCGCATCGTCGATTCTCCATAGCTGGGTCTCTTCTCTGCTGGGGCGAGAGAGGATTACTGGCATAGCTTCATGAGCGTTTGGCTGTGCGGCATCCAGAGCCATTCCGGTTTCCGCGGACCTGATTCGGACATAGCCATGGCCGCCATCTTCAATGTCCCATTGCTGGTTTCGCGAGTTGTTCGGGGGATTGGGCTGGTCGCCTTGGTGGACCGCGGTCCACTGCCGAACAGTGCGGCCATCCCGGAGATCCACGTCCAAAGCCTTACCACTTGCGACGCACTCGATCTCATAGCGTCCTGGACCGGAATACGCGCGTGGCGATTGCGCCCGCGCAGACGGAGAAGTAAAGCCCAAGGCGGTGATCAGCGCCAGGGCAACTGGGGTCGTGCTGATAATCTTTTCCAATGCGGTCATTACAGAATCCTCCTTGCGAAGAGAGGTCTGGAGTCGAAATCCCGAGTCAGAGTTATGTCCGCCCATGGTTACCTGCGCCAGCAGGGGCGAAACACCAACAAGGTCCGTAGAAATACTGCCCGCGTGCCATGGCATGGAGTCCGACGGACGTTGTGAGGCGATTTAATCAAGGGGACGAGCGGAGGGCAAGGCGAGAGGACGCTGGCGTTGCGTAATAGGCAAGGACAGAGCGCCGGAAGCAGAATGAGCGAAGAGGCAAAGAAAATCCTTGACATAGCGAAGAAAAAGCGAAACACTGGGCCGCTGTGAGGTGGGCCATGTCCCCAGTTCTTTCCAATCCGACGCCGGTCGCTCTTGTCCAGCGCCGCCCCGCTCAACAAACCACGCTGTTCCCAGCCTTTTCCGATGCACCAGGCCCAAAAGCTCGGACCGGATCTGATCTTGCCCCGATCGTGACTGGTCCTGGCGGCATCTCGGGTTGCCCCATGCCGGATTGCCCCCCGGCATCACCGGAAGACCATGGCGCCCAACGTCATGACGAAAGCCGGACCCGAGATGCCGCCGCTCGTTGTGGCGCGGAAGAAACCGTTCGATTTCGAGCGGACGCTTCCGCGCCGCTGGTTGGCATCGCCCGCCTCGCAGCCAATTCTCCCTGCGCGGAGACGCAACGCAGTTCGCCGGAGCGGCCGGAATATTTTCTGCTGCCGGTGAAGTCGATTTTGAATCGATGCGATTCGAAACGCGTGCCGTTCGAATGGACGATCAACCCATACCGGGGATGCGAGTTTGCATGCAAATACTGCTATGCGCGGTACACGCACGAATACATGGAGTTGGACGGCGGAGAGTTCGAGAAAAAGATTTTTGTGAAAAAAGATGCGGCGCCGCTGCTGGCGCAGGACATGCGCAAATATTCCTACGCATCGCGAAGCTCGGGAGGAATGTACCCCGAGCACATTGCCATTGGTACGGCGACCGATCCTTATCAGCCGGCGGAGCGCGAGCACCGAGTGACGCGCGCGTGCCTGGAAGAGTTGGCGAAACGCGAGGGGCTGAGCGTTTCGCTGATTACGAAATCGAACCAGATTGTGCGGGACATCGACCTCTTCAAGAAGATTGCGGAGCGGTCGGAGCTGTCGCTGAACATTACGATTACGACGCTGCGGCCGCGCCTGGCGCGTTTGCTCGAACCGCGAGCGCCGCGGCCGGACCTTCGGTTGGCCGCAGTCGCGCAGTTGCGGGCGGCGGGGCTGGCCGTGGGCGTGTCGGCTTGCCCGCTGATACCTGGGATGACGGATCGCGAAGGGGAGTTGGAAGCGCTCGCTGCAGCGGCGAAGAACGCCGGCGCGCAGTGGTTCTTTTCCAATGTGCTGTTTCTGATGCCATCGTCGGCGAAGCAGTTTCTGCCTTTCGTGCGCGAGAAATTTCCGAAGTTGGCGAAGCAGTATGAAGAGTGGTACGCGAAGAATGGGTATGCGCCGGATGAGTACCGTCGGCAAATGTCGCAGCGGGTGGCGAGGATCCGGCAGGAGTACGGGTTCGTCTCGCGACCGTGGGAGGAAAGGACGCAGAAGACGAAGCGGCCACAGCTTTCGCTGGGTTGGCAGGCGGGCGCTGCTTGAGAGCTTCTAGTTGGAGCGACACCGTTTAGGTTTCGGTGCAAAAGCCATTAGGTTGAGGTCCTGACACGCTCTCCGCAGCGCAAAGGCGATTAAGGGACGATGATGCGGGTTTCTTCGCGCTTTAGTTCTTGGGCTTCGGGGAATTGGCCGCGGAGGAATTCGATATAACGGCGCGAGCGCGGACGGCCATTCGTGCGCAGCAATCCCATGCGGTAGAGAAAAACCAGAAGATAGAAAATGTCAGCGTCTTTCAGGGAGAAGCCGCTGCGTTCGGCTTGCTGCTGCTTCATTTCGGCGATGAAGCTGGTGAGCGCGGCGTAGAGCTCGCGCGGAAGGCGGGCATCTGGCGGCTTTTCGTAGTAGATACCGGTGCGCAGCGTTTTGTAGGTTTCGGCCAGCGCTTGAATGGCGGCGAGGACGTCGGGATCGGTTGCGTCGCGCTGGGACGCACAGAATTTGGAAATGGTGAACGCGAGGGCGGCCATGAGTTGCTGCTGGGTGTGAATGACGTCGGACGGGAGATTGACGTCGAGCAAAGGCGTGTCGAGTGGAAGCGAGCGGGGGTGCTCGTCCTCATAGCGATGGGCAGCGAGAAGGTGCGGGCAATCAGGCGTGCAATCAATGGTTACTTCGCGGCCGGTACCGCAGCAGACGGCACAGATCGTTTCGCCTTTGGCCGGACAAAACCGCGCGCCTTTTCGTTTCTCACAAATCGGGCAGGACAAGATAGCTCCGTCGGGGTGAAGCGAGTACAGCAGAATACGCTGAGTGGAAACAGAATCAAAGCGGAGCGGCGTCGCATGGCGTCTCTGAGGGATCGCAGGGCCGCGACATCTTTCCCCTTGCCTGGACTTCTATTGCTTGGCTTCTATCCTTTACCCCGAGACGGTCAAAGTGCTAAGTTTTCCACGCTTGTGCCACTGACTTCTTCTCGCAGTTTTTTTCAGACCGAGATCAAGCAAAAAACTTCACGTTTCACCGAGGCGGAACGTATGGCCAGAAACAACTCAAGGACGACCCGGGCGGGAGCTCTCGCGGGCATTCTCGTCGTAGCGGCTTCTCTATCGCTGGCGCAGAGTTTGCAATATCCGGCGGCGCGAAAAACGGAGCAAACCGATACCTATCATGGGGTCAAGGTGAGCGATCCCTACCGCTGGCTTGAAGACGACCGTTCCGAGGAAGCGGCGCGGTGGGTGAAGGCCGAAAACGAAGTGACCTTCGCTTACCTGGAGAAAATCCCATATCGAGCGCAAGTGATGAAGCGGCTTGAGCAGGTTTACAACTATCCGAAATACGTACAGCCGTTCCGCCGAAGCAAACTTTATTTCTTTTCGAAGAACGACGGACTGCAGAACCAGAACGTATTTTATGTTCAAACGGGCCTGGATAGGACGCCGGAACTCCTACTGGATCCCAACAAGTTTTCCGCTGATGGCACGACTCGGCTACATGCGCTTACCGTTTCCCGGAACGGTCAATACTGCGCGTATGCGGTGTCAACGGGGGGCGCCGACTGGGAAGAGGCGCATGTCATGGAAGTGGGGAACCGAAAGGTTCTTTCGGACGATTTGAAAGGGCTTAAGTTTTCGACCCTGGCGTGGGCTGGGAAGGGATTTTTCTATAGCCGCTTCAGTACGCCGGAAGCAGGGCATGAACTTTCTTCCAAGAGCGATTTTCAGAAAATCTACTATCACCGGTTGGGCACGCCGCAATCGGAAGACGAGCTGATCTACGAAGACAAAACGAAACCGGAGCAATTCTATTCTCTGGATACAACCGAGGACGAGAGGTTTGCGATTTTGGGCATCGGCGGAAAGGGCCCGAGGGGCAATGCACTTTTCTTTCGCGACCTAACCAAGCCAGAAAAAACATTAACGGCGATCGTGCCGGAGATTTCGGATGATTCGTTTCAGGTGATCGACAATGTTGGGGACAAATTCCTGATAATGACTAATCGAAATGCGCCGAATTACCGGTTGGCGCTCTACGATCCGGCCAGCAAGGATTCCCCGTGGAAGGACGTGCTTCCGGAAAAGCCGGAGACGTTGCAGGAGGTGGCCACCGCGGGTGGCAAGATCTTCGCCGATTATTTGAAGGATGTGACGAGCAGGGTTTATGTCTACAGCCTGGAAGGACAGAAGGAGAATGAAATCGCGCTTCCGGGTGTGGGAACGGCTTCGGGCTTTGGAGGCAACCACGACGACAAGATTGCTTTCTTTTCTTTCACCTCACTGAATTTTCCTCCCACGATATTCCGCTACGACATTGCTTCCAAAAAGGCAAACGTCTTCCGGACTCCCGAAATTCCAGGCTTTAAGACGGACGACTATGAGACGAAGGAAGTTTTCTATGCAAGCAAAGATGGGACACGCGTTCCGATGTTTCTCGTATACCGGCGGGGCTTAAAGCTGGACGGAAACAATCCGGTGCTGCTATTTGCCTATGGAGGATTCAACGCCACCGTCTCTCCGGAATTCAGCGCGCTGCGCCTGGCTTTGCTGGAGCAGGGTTTTGTGTACGCGTCGGCTAACATTCGAGGCGGAGGGGAATACGGGGAGAAATGGCACGAGGCAGGATCGAAGCTGAAGAAGCAAAACGTTTTCGATGATTTCATCGCGGCGGGGGAGTGGCTGATCGCAAACAAGTACACTTCGCGGGAGAAACTTGCGATTCAAGGAGGTTCGAACGGCGGGTTATTGATGGGCGCAGTGATCAATCAGAGACCTGAACTTTTCCGTGCGGCGGTTGCGCTGGCAGGGGTGATGGATATGCTGCGCTTTCAGAAATTCACGATCGGGTGGGCTTGGGTCTCGGACTATGGATCAAGCGACAACGAGCAAGAGTTCAAAGCGCTGTATGCCTATTCGCCTCTGCACAACATCCGTTCGGGCGTGAAGTACCCGGCGACGTTGATCACCACCGCCGATCATGACGATCGCGTGATTCCGGGGCATTCCTTCAAATATGCGGCGGCGTTGCAGGCAGCGGCAAGCCATGACAATCCTGTGCTCATTCGCATTGATACAAATTCCGGACACTCGGCGAGCAGCACTACCAAGAGGCTGGAGCAGACCCGGGATATCGATTCGTTTCTCTTCTACAACCTGGGCGTAACCCCCAAATACTAGAAAAGACAGAACCAGCGGCCTAGAGCCGAACCCAAGGCCACGTGTTCGATTGTTTCGGCAAGCTTCCGCATACCATCGGGTATTCCTTTTTCCAGTTCGTGCGCTGCCGTCGAAACGTATTCCTGCGCTTTCTGGCCCTCGATACTGGCTCGCTGGGTGATTCGCGTTGCGTGGATCCCGGAATCCTCGAACCGCCAGGCGCAGCGGAGGGCAGCACTCGGAAGGTGGATCATAACCACGGCGCTGCAGCCGTCCTGGACGTCCTCCAGTTGCCAATGGATGGGCTCGCCGCCGCGCGGCTTAGTGCTGCCCTTTGTGCCGGATTGAAATGGGCCATCGAGCGAGGCGGATTCCACGGATGAGTCTACTTCTGGCCAGTTGTTGACGTTGGTCCAAAACTGCCAGGCGAAATTTCTGTCCGCTTTGCGTTCCACGGAATGTTCGAAGTTCCACATCGCGACGCTAAGCCATGATCACTTTCTTTTGGAAGCGGCGGGCGGCTACTACGAGCAGAAGGGTGCCCATGGCGAAGAGCGCGAGGGCATCGAGCCAGAGGTGGGAGAGGCCGGCGCCACGGAGGATGATGCCGCGCGTGATGTTGATGTAGTAGCTGGCGGGAACGAAGTAGCTGATGACGTAAAAAAACTTGGGCATGGTTTCGCGGGGGAAAATGTAGCCGGAGAAGAAAATGCTGGGTAGAAATGTGAGGAAGGCAAGTTGTATGGCTTCGGACTGCGAATTGGCTTTGCTGGAAACGAGGATGCCGATGGAAAGAGAGACGAAGAGATACGGCAGGGAGAAGAGGCCGAGCAGCAGCACGTTTCCGTGGATGGGAACTTGGAAGACGAAGCGCATGAAGGTGACGATGGCGCACAACTCCGCGAATCCGATGACCAGGTAAGGCAGGAGCTTGCCGAGGAGCAGGCCGAGCGGGCGCACGGGAGTGACGAAAAGCTGCTCGAGGGTGCCGCGCTCTTTTTCGCGAACAATGGAGAAGGCGGTGAGGAACGTGGTTACGTTCAGGAGCAGGACGGCGGTGAGGCCGGGGAGGAAGAAATTGGGCGAGCGCGAGTCTGGATTGAAGAGCAGCTTGGGACGCATTTCGACAGCCATGGCGCCGCGATCTTTGAGAACGCGGCGCAAGGATTCGTCGAGGCCGATGGCGGTGGTGACGTTGATGGCCTGGCCGGCGACAGAGGAATCGGAGCCGTCGATGAGGACGAGGACTTGCGCGCCGGTTTGGTGCAGCAGACGATCGGAGTAGTCGACCGGGATCTTGATACCGACGCGCGCGCGACCGGCGATGATCTCGTCGTTGAGGTCGCGATCGTTTTGCACATAGCGGCGAATGTGAAAGGTGTCGGAGTTTTTGAGGCGGTCGATGAGCTCGCGGCTTTCGCGGCGGCCGTCGGCGTTGAAGACGACGGTATTGATCTGGCGGATGTTGGTGTCGATTCCGAAGCCGAGCACGACCATTTGCAGCAGGGGAATGACCAGGGAAAAGAAGAGCGTGGAGGGATCGCGGCGGACGTGCAGCGTTTCCTTGAAGAAGACGGCGCGGAAACCGCGGAAGAGGTTAGACACGGGCCGCCTCCGTTTCCGCCTGGTGTTTGTAGGTCAGTTCCACGAAAACATCTTCGAGGCTGGGGGCGAGCGGGCGAATTTCGCCGACGGTGATTCCGTTCTTGAGGAGCTGCTCGCGGAGATCGTTGAGATCGAAATGCTCTTCCACAAGCGCGTGAATGGACTGGCCGAAAATGGTGGCGCTGCGAATGCCGGGAAGTTGGCGTGCGAAGCGCAGGGCGCGCGTGACCTCGGGCGTGGTGACTTCGACGCGCTTGGTGCCGTGAGGCTGCACGTCGGGCAACTCGCGGAGTGAATTGGGAGTGCCGTCCGCGATGAGCCGGCCGTAATAGATGTACGCGACGTGGCTGCAGCGCTCGGCTTCGTCCATGTAGTGCGTGGTGACGAAAAACGTGATGCCGTGGCCGGAAAGCTCGAAAAGGAGATCCCAGAGCTGGCGGCGGGCGACGGGGTCGATGCCGGCGGTGGGCTCGTCAAGGAACAGGAGTTTGGGCTCGTGCAACATGGCACAGCCAAGTGCGAGGCGCTGCTTCCATCCGCCGGAAAGCTGCGCTGCTAGACGGTCAAGGTACGGGCTGAGGCTGTTGAGCTGGACGATTTCATCCATGCGGCGCTTCAGACGATCGGGCGGCAAGCCATAGATCCGGCCGTAGAACTGAAGATTTTCTGTGACGGTGAGATCATCGTAGAGACTAAAACGTTGCGACATGTAGCCAATGTTCTGGCGCACGGCTTCCGGATCGGTGCTGACGTCGATGCCTTCGACCAAGGCTTTGCCGGCGGTTAAGGGCAGAAGCCCGGTGAGCATCTTGATCACGGTGGTTTTGCCGCTGCCGTTGGGGCCGAGGAAGCCAAAAATTTCGCCGCGCTGTACTTGAAAGCTGACGTCGTTGACGGCAGTGAACTGGCCGAAGCGACGAACGAGGTGTTCGGCGGAAATGGCCAGCCCGTTGGATTGCGGTGCCGTGGCCATTTTAGATTGGAGCTTTCAGTTTGACGTCGGCGGCCATTCCGGCGAGGACTTGGCCGGCGGGATCGATGATGCGAACCTTCACGCCAAAAACCTGATGCACACGCTCTTCGCGGGTCTGCACGTTGCGGGGCAAGAATTCGGCTTGTTGATTGATTTGCTCGACTTCGCCGCCGAAGACCTTGTTCGGAAAAGAATCCACGCGAAGTTCGGCTTTCTGGCCGACTTTGACGTGACCGATCTCCGTTTCCGGAATGTAGATGCGGATGTAAATCTGGTCTTGCTCAAGCAGCGTGGCTACGGGAGTGTTTGGAGCGACGAGATCGCCGGGGCGCACGTCGAGGACTTCAATGATGGCGGCGGCGGGCGAAACAACTTGACGTTCGCGGAAGCGCGCTTCGTCATAAGAGAGCGCGGCCTTGGCGGCCTCGACGTCTTCGCGGCGGTTGCCGTGCTCGAGTTTTTCCAGTGTCGCTTGCGCTTGCTGGTAGCGGGCTTGCGCAGCGGCGACTTCCTCAGGGCGATACCCGTGCTGCAATTCGTCGAGCTTGTGCTGCGCGTTCTGGGCCGTTGCTACAGCGATGCGCCAGGCGGCTTCGGCGGTGTCGCGCTGCTGCTTGGAGACTAAATCTTTTTTGGCCAGCGAGTCGTAGCGCTGAAAATCGAGATGGGTGCGATTTTCGTCGGCTTTGGCGCGATCGAGGTCCGCTTGCGCCGCGGCGATGTCTTCTTGGCGGTAGCCGTTCTTGCGTTGCTCGTATTCGGCCTTGGCTTGTGCGGCGGCGGCGCGGGCTTCGGCGATTTCCTCTGGACGGTAACCGCGCTGGGCTTTTTCCGCAGCGGCGCGCGATTGCTGGAGAGAGGCCCTCAGCTCTTTATCGTCAAACGTAACGAGCACTTGGCCGGGCTTCACGCGATCGCCTTCGCGAACAAGTACTTGATCGATGCGGCCGGCAATTTTGGAGCCGACGCGAATGTTGCGGGCTTCGACAGTGCCGGAGCCTTGTAGGGCGGAGTCGCGATGGAACCAGCCGGCAGCGTAGACAGTCGCAGCGAGGGCGGTGGCGATTGTGACGATGACGATGAGGCGTTTGCGATTCATCGAAAGCTTCTCCTACGAGGAAACCGGCGGTGGCGAGACCGCGCCCGCATCGCGGGGCGCCAGGCCCTTCCAAAGAACATTGAGTGCGGTATGGATTCGCTTCGGCAAGCTGGCGTCGCCAAAAAGCGACCAAATCAAGAGTGTGCCGAAGACAGTCTGGCGAAAGACGTGGGCGAGTTCGCCGGCGGGAAGGTCGCGGCGGAAGTCGCCGCGCTCCTGGCCGAGCTGCACGACTTGCGTGAGAAGCCCGTGGGCGCGAGCATGATTTTCGCGCATGGCGCTCCGCACGGTGGAAGTCGAAAGATTGGCTTGCAGGATGGCGCGGACGACGTCGGGAGCACGTGCGGGCTCTTCGGTCATGCGCACGCTTAGTGCAGTGAGGAACTCGGGTATCGGCTGGTTGTGCTCGCGCATGCTGTCCACCGCGGCTTGGAGCTTGGAAATTTGCATTTCGCTGAAGGCGATCAGGATGTGATCTTTGCTGGGAAAATAGTTGAAGAAGGTGCCCTTGCCGACGTCGGCCGCGTTAGTGATGTCTTCTACGGTAGTTTCGGCAAAGCCCTTTTCGGCGAATAGCTTAAGGGCGGCACGGAAGAGGCGTTCGCGAATATCCGCGCTGCGGCGCTGGCGGCGGTCCGAGGCAGGGGCGGAGGCGCGCGTGGAAGATTTTTTTGAGGCGTGACGCTCGCTCTTCATTTTGACCGGCGACCGTATATGACTATAGGTCATTAATGAGCGAAAGTCAATCTGTCCGTGCGGCAACAACCGATTTCTCTAAAAAGAAAGGCCCCGGGGCAGCGATGCGCCGGGGCCCTGCGAATGAAAAGCTTACTTTAGCGAGGCGGGGTCCGACATGTTCTTCGGGGATTTCTGATTGAGATAGGCAATCATCTTTTGCGCGGCAGGCGGAACGGCTACAGCTCCTTTGAAGATGATCGATTCGGCGTCTACCTTTCTTCCGTAAATCCTGGTGTTGGCGTCATTGTCGGGACGCACGGAGGATCCCGAGAGAGAGACGCCGGCGAACAAACCGCGGGCGCGGGAGTAGGTCAGGACTTCGGCGCGCATAGTGACGTCGGTTTCGGCCGAGGCGTTGCGGCCCTTTGGTCCTGCCGCAGCGGAGGCATCGGCACCAAGCTTGACCTTGCTGCTAAGAACAGCCCTGGCGCCGCGCGGGTTCATTATGAGGAGCACAAAGTCTGTGGCCTGGCCGCCGATCTGAAATCCGATGCTGCCGCCCTCAAGGGCCATCATCGTCGGGGCGCTCCAAGGGCCGGTGAAGTGCTCGCCGGTGCGGCAGCTCATTGCGCCGCGGCCATAGCTGCCCCCAAGAACAAATGCGGCTTTCAGAACGGAGGGGTACACGATCACGCATTCAGCCTTGTCGAGCAGGTCCTGCGGAATGTCGTCGGGAATGTCGAGGATTTCCTTCAACACCATTCCGCAATTTTCCAGGCGTTCTGTTTCCTTCTTGTTATCTGCCGCGGAGAGCGGCAACCCAATAGCCAGCGCCAGAACGGAGGACATCATTGGCTTCCACATCAAGTCACCTCGCTTAGTTTTGGGTGATGCGATTCTACGTTCCGAGGTTCTGGGCGCAACCCGCGGAGCTTTCCAACGTTGTCTTCGCTGTGGCGCCCTCCACAAGCGGCGCTGCAAGCGAAGCAAATGTGCTGTTTCGACTATACTTTCCCGGAACGCAATTTGCCAGCAGGAGGAAGGGTGCGGGGCGGCTTTGCACTGATGGTGACTGTCGCGTGCGGCGTGTTGCCTGGCGGTTCTCTGCTTGCCGCGGAGGTTCGCCCGTCGAAACCTCCCTCTGCCGCGGTTTCGAAAGTTAAGAAGCCGCGCGTTGCGGCGGCAACACGGAAGTTTGGCGAACGCGCTGACGCGCTGTTGGCGTCGACGCCCACGAACAAGGGCGAGTGGGGGCTGCTGGTCGTCGATGCAGAAACGGGCGAGACGCTCTATGAGCTGAACGCCGACAAGTATTTCGTGCCGGCTTCGAACATGAAGCTGTTCACCACGGCGCTGGCCCTGGCCAAGCTGGGGCCGGACTATCGTTTCCACACTACGTTGGAAACGCGCGGCACGGTTTCTCCGGGGGGCGCGCTGACCGGCGATCTGTTTCTGGTGGGACGAGGTGATCCAAATCTGTCTAACCGAAAATTTCCTTATAACTTGAAGGAGGAGTTCGACGGACCGCCGGAAAAGGCGCTGGCAGAGTTGGCTGACGCGTTCGTAGCGAAAGGTGTGAAGGAAATTGCCGGAGATGTGGTCGGCGATGACAGCTTTTTTCCGCGCGAGGCGTATCCCAACGGTTGGGAAATCGACGATATGGTTTGGGAGTACGGTGCGGCGCTTTCTGCGATTGTGGTGGACGACAATACGGCGACGCTGACGCTGACCGCGGGGGAATCGGCAGGCGCGCCGGTGCAGGCTGTGGTCGCTCCGGCGACGCCGGATTTTATTGTGCGGAACGATGTGGTTACGTCGGCGGCAGAGACGAAGTCGGACTTAACCTTGACGAGGGAGCCAAATTCAAAGGTTGTGGTGATTCGCGGGATTATGCCGGCGCACAGCACGCCGCGCAAGTTGGTGCTGGCGATTCACGATCCTGCGGAGCACGCAGCGGCACTGTTGACGCGGCTTTTGGCTGAACGTGGAGTCAAAATTGCTGGAGTTGCGCGGTCGATGCATGTTGCGGAACCAACCGCAGCAACTCCGCGCGCGGTGCTCGCTGAGCACGTGTCGGTACCGCTCGGTGACGCCGTGAAGCTGGTGAATAAAATCAGCCAGAATTTGCACACGGAAATGCTGCTGCGGGCAGCGGCTCGAACCACCGCGGTGTGGAACACGCCGGAAGAGCTCATGAAGTTTCCTGCGGATTTTTATGCCACTGCGGGAATTGCTCCCGGAGATGTGATTCAGACGGATGGCTCCGGGCTTTCGCGGCACGATTTGGTCACGCCAAGGGCGATTGTGGCGCTCTTGAAGTACGCGGAGGGTCAGCCGTGGTTTCCGCCGTACTACGCGTCACTGCCGGTGGCGGGAGTCGACGGGACGCTGGAAGCATTGATGAAGAACACGCCCAGCGCAGGGCGCATTCACGCGAAGACAGGCTCGGTCGAGCATGTGCGGACCCGCTCTGGGTTTGCGGAGACTCCGAGCGGGAGGCGGCTGATTTTTTCGTTTCTGAGCAACAACCAGGGCGGAAAGAATCATGAAGCGTCGGATGCGTTGGATGGATTGTGCCTAGCAATGATTGAGGAATTTGATCGCAAGCTGCCGACCCGCAGCCCCGCGGGTAAACGCGCGAATTGATTCAATGAAGGAAGAACGGATCGTCACGGTGTTTGGGAGTTCACGGCCGCAGGAGAGCGATGCGGACTACGAGGAGGCCCGCGAGCTTGGCCGGATGCTGGCGACTAACGGGTTTTCCGTGTGCAGTGGCGGCTATGGCGGCGTGATGGCGGCCGTGTCGCGCGGCGCGAAGGAAAGGGGAGGCAAAACTTACGGTGTGACCGCTGAATTTTTCAGCGCACGGGCTAATTCGTGGATCGATGTGGAAGTGCGCGTGGGGACTTGGCAAGAGCGGCTGTTTGAATTGATCCGAATGGCGCACGGATTCGCGGTCTGCAAAGGCGGCACCGGGACTTTGGTGGAGCTTGCCGTCGTTTGGGAAATGCTCAACAAGTCGGTCATGACTGGGAAACCGCTGGCGGTGCTGGGAGATTTTTGGTCACCCATCATTGAACGTGTTCGCGAAGTGGAATTGGGCCACCACTCACCCTGGGGCGAGGCCAATGGGCGGCTGATCCATGTGGCCGCGACGCCGAAGGAAGCGGCGCATCATCTAAAAGAGATATTGACGTAGCAAACGATGGCACGAACAGCGCAAGACGTTTTGGAATTTGACAAGCTGCGGGAGTTGCTGCGGCTGCGCACGACGTGTGCGCTCGGCAAGCGTGCCGTGGACGCGCTGGAGCCTGGCATTGACCAGCCGGCACTGGAAACAGCGTTCGCGCAAATTCGTGAAGCGCAAGAATGGCTGCGCGCAGGGCGCGAACTCGGGTTTGGCGGATTGGCCGACCCGCAGCAATGGCTCGAGCGCATCGAAGGCCCAGGAGTAGTGCTGGATGCGGGCGCGCTGCTGGACGCGGCGTCGCTGCTGGAGACAGCGGGATGGCTGCGCCAGCAATTTCGCGAGGAGGCTGTGAAGTTTCCGCTGCTGGCGGCGCGCGCAACGTCTCTCGCCGACTTTCGCGATGCCTTGGCGGCGATTCGCCGCTGCGTGCTGCCAAACCGGGAGATCAGCGACGATGCGTCTCCGGCGTTGCGCAGGATTCGCGGGAGCATCACGCAGACGCGCGAATCAATTCAGAAAGCGCTGAAACAAATCTTGCGCGCGCGAAACGCGGAGGCCGGCGAGGACTATGTCACGCTGCGCAACGATCGCTTCGTGATTCCGGTACGCGCGGAGAACCGGCGAAGCGTGCCCGGGATCGTGCATGGCACCAGTGGAACGGGGCAAACGGTTTTTCTCGAGCCGTTCGAGACGGTGGAGACGAACAACCAGCTTGTACAGCTTGCGGAAGAGGAAGGCGCAGAAATCCTGCGCATTCTGCGTGAGTTGACGGAGCGCTTGCAGATGCTGCGCGGGCCGCTGATCGCTGCCGCGGAGACGATTGCAGAACTAGACAGCGTCTTTGCACGGGCGCGGTTCGCGCGGGATTTCGATGCGGCGATGCCGGAATTTACCGCGCAAGGCGAGTTGCGGCTGGAAGCGGCGCGGCATCCTGTTCTGGAAGACAAGCTGCGGCGCGAAAATCGCGCGATCGTGCCGATGTCCCTTGCGCTCGGACGAGACGAGCGCGTTCTGGTGATCAGCGGACCGAACACCGGCGGCAAGACCGTGGCGCTGAAGACCACGGGCATCGCGGTGCTGTCCGCGCAATCGGGAATTCCCGTTGCGGCGCAGCGCGCGGTGCTGCCCCTGTTTGACCGCGTGCTGGTGGACATTGGCGACGAGCAGTCGATCGCCGCAGATCTTTCCACGTTTTCGGCGCACATGCTGAATTTGAAGTCGATGCTGCAGGCCGCGACGCCGCAGTCTTTGGTGCTGGCGGATGAGATGGGCACGGGCACGGCTCCGGAAGAGGGTGCTGCGCTGGCGGTGGCGTTGCTGGATGAATTTCGCGCGAAGAACTGTATCGTTTTGGCGACCACGCATCACGATCGTTTGAAGACATACGCTTCGACAACGGGGGGCGTGGTGAACGCAGCAGTGGAGTTCGATGACGTACACCTGCGGCCAACGTACCGTTTGATGGTAGGCGTGCCGGGCGGATCGAGTGGCATTGCAATCGCCCAGCGGCTAGGGCTGGCGGCTTCGATTATCGAACGCGCCAAGACGTTGCTTACGCCGGAATCGCGAGAAGCCGCGGACCTGATTGCGTATTTGCACCGCAGCCGCGACGAGCTGGATCGCATGCAACAGCAAATGACCGCAGAACGGCACGCTTTGGAAGAGGAACGCGCGAAGTTGCGCACCAAGTGGGTCGAGCGGCAACAGAAGCGCATCAGAGAGCTCGAAGAGAAATTTGTGGAGATGCAAAAGCGCTTCGACGAGAACGTCGCACGTGTGGTCGAGGCGGTGAAGGAACGCGACTTGCGCGGGCAAATGGAAAAATCCGCGCGGCGCAAGGTGCAAGATGTTCGCAGCGAAGCGCGGGAAGAGCTGAACGCTGCGGTGGTGCAGACGCTTGCGGATTCGCAAGCGGATCTTGGCACATCTGCACAAGTAGAAGCCGTGGGCACGGAGCGACTGCAACCCGGCGCGCGGATTCGTGTGCGCGGGTTCAACAAGGCGGTGATCTTCCGAAGGCTGGACGGCGCCTCGGCGGAAATCGAAGCTGGACCCCTGCGTATGAAAGTGGCCGTGGACGAGATCGTCAGCATTGAACGAGGCACACCGTCCGCAGGACCTGCCTCGGTGACAAGTGCTAGCGTGTCGGTACGTTCCCAGCGAGGAGAGGGCGAGCCAACGGAGGAAATCAATCTGATCGGTTCGACCGTCGAACAGGCGACCGAGCGCGTTGACAAATTCCTTGACGATGCAGCTTTGGCACACATTCCCCGCGTGCGCATCATTCATGGGCACGGCACAGGCGCTTTGCGCAAAGGGCTTGGCGAGTTCCTCAAGACTCATCCGCTTGTCGCGCGACAATCTTTCGAAACCGAAGAGCGGGGCGGCAAGGCAGTCACGGTTGTAGAATTGCGGTCCTAGGTTCTAATGGCGGAAGCGGGTTCCACTGCGGAGAAGGTCAAGCAGCAAGCCGACATTGTTCGGGTTGTCGGCGAATATGTGCGCCTCAAGAAAACGGGAAAGGATTTCAGCGGGCTTTGCCCTTTCCATCAGGAAAAAACGCCATCCTTCACTGTTTCCCCGATCAAACAAATTTTCTACTGTTTTGGCTGCGGCAAGGGCGGGGACATTTTCAATTTCGTGATGGAAATGGAGCGTTGCGAATTTCCGGATGCACTGCGCCTGGTCGCGGAAAAGTGCGGCATCTCGATCCCCAAGCCGAAACCCACTTCGCCCGCGGAGCGCACGCAGAGCAGCGTGCGGACGACGCTAGTGGAAATGCACCGAGAAGCGCAGACGTTCTTCGTCAATCAGTTGCAGGGAACAGCGGAAGGAAAGCTGGCGCGCGCTTATCTCGAGGATCGCGGCTTGGACAAGGCGATCATCGATCGCTTCGGGATCGGCTACGCACCGAGCGGCGGCGACGTGCTGCTGCGGCACCTGAAGGGGAAATACGCGGAGAAGCTGCTGGCAGAGTCGGGCTTGGTTTCGCGCGGCGAGGGCGGGCGCCTATTTGACCGGTTTCGACGCCGCATCACGTTTCCTATCGCAAATGAGTCCGGAAAAATCGTTGCGTTTGGCTGCCGCGCGCTGGGCGATGATCAGCCGAAGTATCTGAACTCACCCGAGACGCCAATCTATTCGAAGAGCAATGTGCTTTATCACCTCGACCGCGCAAAGGAAGCATTGCGGCGGTCGGATTTCGCCGTCTTAGTAGAAGGCTACATGGATGCGATTGCAGTGGCGCGCGCAGGCATCAGCAACGTGGTGGCAAGTTGCGGCACAAGCCTGGCGGAACCGCAGATCAAGCTGCTCGGGCGTTTCACCAAGCGGGTGATTGTGAATTACGACCCGGACACCGCGGGCCAAGCGGCCACTGAGCGTTCCATCGCGATTCTGCTCGAGCAAGATTTTGAAGTGCGCGTTTTGGCGCTGCCGGGCAAGGCCGATCCCGACAAATTCATTCGCGAGCAGGGCGCGGATGCCTACATGAAGCTGGTAAAGGAGTCGCCACCGTACGTCGATTACTTGATTGCTCGAGCCCGACAGATGGATATGACGACCGCGGAAGGCAAGCTGCGTGCGGTCAATTTCCTGCTGCCGTACGTGCAAAAGATTCCCAACCGAATCCTGCGCTCGGAATGGGCCACACGCATCGCACAGCAACTTCGCCTGGACGAACCGGTACTTCGCGCGGCGCTGAGCAAGGCCGCAGCCGAGCGCCGCAGCGAGGTGAAAACGCAACCGGAGTTGGTAGGGCGCGCTGCAAAGCCGATTGAACGCCGACTCATTCGCATGCTGGCGGAGGGCGAAGGCTTTCGCGGCGAGCTCGCGCAGCAGCTTCACCAAGGCCAGCTCTATCATGGACTTGAAACTGAGAAGATCTTTGGCGCGCTGATTGTCGCCACCCTTTCCGGGCAGGCAGTGCAAGCGACCGAAATTGCCGCCGCGCTCGAGGAGCGCGACCGTAGGCTGCTCTACGAAATCCTGTTTGAAGAAACCAGCGAGCTGACCTGGGAGGAGGCGCAAAGTTGCGTGGAAGCGCTTCGCCACAGGCAAGCCGAAAAACAGCTTGCCGACGTGCAGCGGAGCATCGAAGCTAATCCCGCTGCGCCGGAACTACGGGATTTGTTGCAAAAAAAGCAGGATCTGATGCGGCGGCTGGCGGCTGCCCGCTAGAGGTCGCTATTTTTTCACAACGTTCCATCAATTAAATCATTGACGCCAACGGACTTAAACGTGTAGCGTATTAGGGTTTCGCGAGTGACGGTTTTGCCGCTAAGTGCATCTAACATAGGAGATTAGCGGCAGGGGCAACCACCAAGCGCGAGACGCGGGCGACGCACGGGCGAGCGACAACTACGCGTGCACAAGGCTCCAAATACGTTCTTGGTGACCGCAGGGCGGTCAATGAACAGAGCGATCTTCTGGGGAAAGTACCCCACAGTTCGCGCCAGCGAGCGAGTCTGTTTGTGTCTCAGCGAATCTAATAGATTTGCCCCGAATAACGCCGAACGCGGCGGACTTACGGTGAAATTGGGGAGGGATTTGTGGCGGTAGTAGGTCTTGAAGAGAAATATGATGCGGTACGCCAGCTCATTGCGGTCGGCAAAGAGCGCGGCTACCTGCTGTATGACGAAGTAAACGATTCGCTTCCAGCCGAAGTGCATTCCTCGGAAGAGATCGACGACCTTCTCACGACATTTGAGCGCAACGGCATCGAGATTTATGAGGATGCGGCGTCGGCCAAGGCCGCGCGCGCAGTCGAAGTGTCCGGCGAAGGCGGCGACCGCGAAGTTGTGGTCAAGGAAGAGGCGCACGAGGGCGAGAGCGATCTGGATTTAACGCCCGGCTCGTTGGAAAAAACCAACGACCCGGTGCGCATGTACCTGCGCGAAATGGGCACGGTCCCGCTGCTGACGCGTGAAGGCGAAGTGACCATCGCCAAGCGCATCGAGCGCGGGCAGCTTGTGGTCATGAAGGCGATCACGCGGTCGCCAATCGTCATCAAGGAACTCATCGCGGTTGGCGATGATCTGCGCAAGGGCGTTCGGTCCATCAAGGAGATTGTGCAGTTCGATGACGAAGAGCTCACTGAAGAAAAGATCGCGAACAAGACCAAACAGACCCTCAAACACATCGAGAAAATCGCCAAGCTGTATGACAGCGCATTGAAGCAGGCGATCCGGCTGGAGAAGACGCCGAAAGCCAAGAAACGTTCGTATATCCATGCAAAATGGGATGTGGCGCGCACGCGCGTGGAAATTTCACTCGCTGTTCGCGATATTGATTTCAACCCCTTTGAGAAAAAACGGCTGATTGACAAGATGCGCGGCACGGTGGAGCGCCTGCAATCACTGGAGCGCGAAGCGGGCCGCCTGGAGCGCCGCGTGGACGTCGCCAAAGGCGATGTAGCCGCCGAGGCACGCAAGGAACTGCGTACGCGCCGCACCGAGCTGAAAGATATCGAAGAGGCCAGCGAAGTCGGACTCACGGAACTGAAGCGCACGCTGACGATCATTCACCGCGGCGAAGCGGAAGCGGAGCAGGCCAAGAAGGAATTGATCGAGGCGAACCTGCGCTTGGTTGTTTCCATCGCCAAGAAATATACGAACCGCGGTCTGCAGTTCCTGGATTTGATTCAGGAAGGCAACATCGGCTTGATGAAGGCCGTGGATAAGTTCGAGTGGCGCCGCGGCTATAAGTTTTCGACCTATGCGACATGGTGGATTCGCCAGGCCATCACGCGCGCGATTGCCGACCAGGCGCGCACCATTCGCATTCCGGTGCACATGATCGAAACGATCAACAAGCTGGTGCGTACGAGCCGCCAGCTAGTGCAGGAACTCGGCCGCGAGCCTACCAGCGAAGAAATCGCCAAGCGCATGGACATTCCGGTGTCCAAAGTGCGCAAGATTTTGAAAATCGCGCAAGAGCCGATTTCACTCGAGACGCCTATCGGCGAAGAAGAAGATTCGCACCTCGGCGACTTCATCGAGGACAAAGCGGTGGTGTCGCCTTCTGATGCTGTGATCAACCTTAATTTGAAGGAACAAACCTCGTCGGTGCTGAAGACGCTGACGCCGCGCGAAGAAAAAGTGATCAAGATGCGCTTCGGTCTGGACGACGGGAGCGAGCACACGCTCGAGGAAGTCGGCCAGTCCTTCGCAGTCACACGCGAACGCATCCGCCAAATTGAGGCGAAAGCGCTGCGGAAGCTGCGGCATCCTTCGCGGTCACGCAAACTGCGCGCCTTCCTGGAAGGCCCATCGCGCGATTACCTCTAGAAATACCGAAATACGAGACGCAAGACCGATAAGCGAAAATGCCTCCGAGTTTCCCGGAGGCGTTTTTCTTTGTAGCTGGCGTCTATCGCGGGACCTTCGAGAAGTGCGTAATGAGGCGAATGATTGAAATCGCGACGAAGGCGAGGAACGAAAGAATGGCGGGCACGAAAGCAGCGGTGTTGAGCTGCGGCGGGGTGCGCAAATTGGCGCGGAAGACTAACTCCATTACAAAAAGCAAAAAGGCCAGGAGCGCGCAGCCAAACCATGCGGACCACACGCGAATATAGGACAGCGAGTCGTCGCGCCGCTCGGGGCTGAGCCAGAATTCCTTATGCGGCAGGTTGATCAATGAAATCGGCACGGCCGCGATGAGACGGGGAATACCGAAGGAAACGAGCGTCGCCAGTACAATGATCGCCAGCTCCGTTGAGAAAAACGCCGTCTTTGTTTGCCAGGCATTGACGAACCCGCCCCGTACAAAGTGCGAGCCGAGAATCTCCGGAATACGCGGTGCGTAGTAGGTGGACTGTACGGCCCCCAATACAACGAGCATGAAGAAAATGGAATTGGGCAGACGCGTATTGGGCATGGATCCTCTTTCCGAAGAGTACCCACGGGCAGCCGCCGGAACAAGGTTTGCGCTCGCCCCTTGTGCCGAAAGCGCCCTAGCATATGCAGCGCCGAACGGCTAAGCGCTGGCGTAACCCCCGGTAAGGGTTAGAATTGGGAGTTCTATGAAATCAAAGCAACGCTCAGCCGCCATCATTCTGCTCCTACTGCTAGGTGCCACGGTGTACGCCCTGGTTCGCACCCGCACGGCGCCGCCGAGTCTTGTCGCGCCAGTCCCGAACCCTACTGAGCCTGAACTTGTCGACCAGACGCCGCTGCAGACAGCGCAGCAGTTTGCCAAGATGGCGACCAGCGCCGAGGAAAAGCCGTTTGCAGACGAAGCCTTAAGGCTCAGCGATCATGAGATGGACCTCGCGTTTGCCGCAGCGGTGCACGACGCGCAGGAGCACCCGCCCGTCTTAAGCGCGCAAGCCAAAACGATTCAGGCGCGTCTGCAAAAATTAGAGGACGCTCTGGATTCCGACAAAAAGCGCGTCGACGCGCTGACGGCCGCGGAAGCAAAAGGGAGCGGCACCAAGAAAGACGCTTTGGACGACCAGCTCGACTTAGCCAAGGCCCAGCTTGAGCTGGACCAAGACGAGGTCGACGAGGCAAAGCAAGACTTGACTCATGCTGGAGGCGATCCACAAGGCCGCATTCAGGCCATGGTGGAACAGCACGAAGCTGCGTCGCATGCTTCAGACACCACGCGCGTTACCGTCAGCGCGCCTGCGGAAGGCCGCGGCCTGATTCACCGTTTGCAGCGATGGTCGGCGTGGCACCAGAAGCAACTGCAGTTACGGCGCGCCAAGCACGACGCAGAGTCCGCGGTAACTTCGCTTTCTCTAAAGCACGCTGCACTTGAGAAGCAAGTCAATCAGCAAACGGAGCAATTCGGCCAAAGCTCTCCTCGTTCCCAGGAGCAGGCCAGTCGCAGCCGGGAAGAATCCGCCGCAATTGTAAAAAGTACCAAGCGCCGCGCCGGAGATCAGAAGGCGCTGACGATCCTCGATAAACGGATTGGAGACGAGAAACAGCTTGCTGACCTTTACGGCAAATGGATCTCTGTCGTAGCCGCGAAGCAACGAGCCGTTTTGCACCGCGGCATGATCGGTGTTGCCATCATTCTTGGAATCCTGTTGGTCGGCCTGTTCTTCGATGGGTGGCTCGAGCATTTGCTGGGAAAGACATCGCTCGACCGGCGCCAAGTGGAGACGTTGCGCACCGTTACTCGCGTTTCGCTGCAGGTCTTCGCGGTACTGTTCATTTTGCTGGTCATCTTTGGGCCCCCGAGTCAACTCGGCACGTTTCTCGGGCTGGCAGGCGCCGGCCTGACTGTGGCGCTAAAGGATTTCATCGTGGGATTTCTGGGCTGGTTCGTGCTAATGGGCAAAAACGGAATCCGCCTGGGCGATTGGGTAGAAATCAATGGCGTGACGGGTGAAGTAGTCGAACTCGGGATGTTTCATACGGTTCTGCTCGAAACCGGGAATTGGACCGATTCCAGCCATCCCACCGGACGACGCGTGACATTCACAAACAGCTTCGCGATCGAAGGCCACTACTTCAATTTTTCAACATCGGGACAGTGGCTCTGGGACGAGCTGCAGATCGTCGTGCCTGCGGGGCAAGATCCCTATCCCATCGTGGCCGCCATTCAGAAAAAAGTGGTCGAAGCAACTGCCGAAGGCGCGCAACAGGCAGAAAAGGAATGGCAAGGCACGGCGAGATCGCGAGACGTGAGTTCGCAGACTGCCGCGCCCGCGATCAACATAAAGCCGGTAATTGGCGGTATCGAAATCGCGGTGCGCTACATCACGCGCGCCAACGAACGCTATCAATTACGCGCCAAGCTCTACGAGGCAGCCGTCGGCCTGCTTGGACAGAAATCCCCAGCCCTGCAAGAGAAAGTCTTAGGCTAACGCCGCCAGAATTTCATCACCGCCGAGTAGTCCAAATCTTCCTTCGCGCTGCCTTTTACGTAGCTATAGATCTCGCGCGCCGCTGCCGTCGCGGGCAGCGCCACGCCGATTTGATTGCCCAGGTCGAGCGCCAAACCTAGGTCCTTGTGCATCAGTCGCAGCGGAAAGCTGGGTTTGTACTCGCCTTTCAAAAGATTAGGCGCTTTTATGTCCAGCACTCCGGAGCGCGCCATGCTCGATTGCATCACTTCCACGAGACCCTCGCCTTTCAGCCCGGCGCCGGTGACCAGCGCCAGCGCTTCGGCCAGCGCGTCTACTTGCAGCGCGAGAATCAGGTTCATCGCCAGCTTGATCGTTTGGCCGGCGCCGTTCGGGCCGAGATGAAACCAGCGCTTCCCCAGTACGCCGAGTATGGGCTCAACCGCCTTCAACGTCTCGGCGTCCCCTCCCACCATGAAAACCAATTCGCCTTTCTTCGCGCCCCAGTCGCCGCCGGTGACCGGCGCATCGAGGAAGCGCACTTTGCGTTCGGCGCAGGCCGAGGCAATTTTTCTCGCGAGCGCAGGCGACACAGTGCTGGAGTCGATGTAAGTGCTGCCCGGTTTGAGGCCAGCCAGTGCGCCGGAATCTTTGCCGTTTGTTCCCCAAAGGATGCTCTCCAGCGCCGGCGGGTCGCTGACAATGGTTATCAGGACATCCGACGCCGCGGCGACTTCTTTCGGGGACGTCGCCAGCGCTGCTCCCATAGCTACCAACTCATTCGCGCGCGAAATCGTGCGATTCCAAATGGTCAAGGGATAACCGGCTTTCAACAAATTCATGCCGATCGGCTGGCCCATTAAACCAAGACCAATCAGGCCAACTTTTGTTTTGGAACTGGCGGCGGATTCCACGAGACGTCTCCTATACGGGGGTGTGTCGCGAAGCTAGGACCCGAGTCGATTGTACAGGTCGGCGAGAGATGCTGGAATGCATTTGCCAGCCAATCGTTGGCTAATTCGGGAGAGCCGCCTTTGAGAATGATCTAAGCGGTTTTTGGCCGATTTCGCAGCGGGAGCAGTCCGGGCGCGCCGCCGGAAGCGCTGACCGCGGCGCGAGAAACTTGCTCGTTTGGCTCCTTGCTCACGGCAGGCGCTTTTGCCTTGCCTGGGTCGCCACCTTCTTCGTCCCCGGTCTTTTCTTCCAAACGCACAATATATTGATACGGAATTTCCCAGCGGAAGTGTTTTTGCTGACCGCGCTGCACAAAGCTCTGTTCGAGGAAGATGGAACGACCCGAATCAGCGACAAAAATGCCCGCAGCTGGCAGCAGGACGTCGCCGGCGCGGTAATGCACCTCGACCCTGCGCCCCAAAAAAGCGGAATAACGGGCCATACTCGCTCAGTGTCGGGGCAGATAGTAAGGGGGTCAATAGTACGGAAGGACTCCCCTGCGGAAGAGTGTGGAAAACCATGAAAAATGCCGCGCTGCCCATGTCGTGCTTCAAGTAAGCGATTTCACTGCGCAAAGCGCGCCATGCAATCCTTGACTTTTTCCGCGAGCAAGCTATCGTCGTGCGTTCCGGGCAAGGCGGGAAGCGTATCGAGAAAGATCCGAAGAGGAGAGAATCCATGCGCAGATCGTGTGGCTGGCTGCTTGTTGGTTTGGTGGCGGTGCCGGTGCTGCCCGCTCTGGGACAAACGCAGAAGGCAAGCAAGACGTACGTGCTGAAAGCCGCGCGGATTTTCGACGGCAAAAGCAACGCGCTGTCAATTCCCGGCTTGATTGTCATCACAGACGGGAAGATTGCCGGTGTCGGCGCGAAGGCCGCTGTTCCCGCCGGCGCCGAAACCATCGATCTCGGTGACGCCACACTCCTGCCCGGCTTCATCGACGCTCACACGCACCTCACCTCGATGTTTTCCGACGATTGGAAGCAGAGCACGCTCGACCGGTTACAGAAAACCGTTGCCGAACAAGCCCTGGACGCCAGCGCGAACGCACGCATAACCCTAATGGCGGGCTTCACCACCGTGCGAGACGTCGGCTCCAGCGATTATCTCGATGTTGGCTTGCGCAACGCTATTCGAGACGGGGTCGTGCCCGGACCGCGCATGCTCGTCACCGTGCACGCGCTCGGCTCGACGGGCGGCCATTGCGACCACGGCGGCGGCTTCCGGCAAGGGCTTTTCGGGAGAGAGAGCGACCCCTTGGACGGTGTCATCAACGGGCCGGATCAAGCTCGTTACGCCGTGCGTCTCGACCACAAGTATGGCGCCGACATTATTAAGGTATGCGCGACCGGCGGCGTGCTTTCACTCACCGACGATGTCGACACGCCGCAACTCACACAGGAAGAGCTGAACGCTGTCGTCGACGAGGCTCACGCGCTGCGCCGCAAAACCGCCGCACACGCGCACGGCAATGAAGGCGCCAAGCGCGCCATCCGCGCGGGCATCGACTCCATCGAGCATGGCTCCTTTATGGAAGACGAAACGCTCGACATGATGAAGCAACGCGGGACATATCTTGTACCAACGCTCATCGCCGGCGAGAGCTTGGGCGAAAAAATCGCCAAAGGCCTGTATTTGCCTCCCGCGATTGTTGCGAAAACGCGAGCCGCGCTGGCCGCGCGCTCGCAAATGTTCCAACACGCCTTGGCTAAAGGCGTGAAGATCGGCTTCGGCACGGATGCTGCTGTCTATCAGCATGGCCGCAATGCCGAAGAGTTTCACTTGATGGTCGGTCTCGGCATGAAGCCCATCGATGCGCTGCGCTCCGCCGCGCTCGCCGACGCCGAACTTCTAGGCCTACAGGACAAGATTGGCACGCTGGAAGCCGGCAAGCTCGCGGATATCGTTGCTGTCCAGGGCGATCCGCTCGAAAACATCCGTCAAACCGAAAAGGTGTTCTTCGTCATGAAAGACGGCGTGATCTATCGAGATGATCGCAGCGCGCCGCGTCGCTGACCGGGAGTCCCTGATGCCCCAGCTAGCAACTGTCCCTGAATGAACTCGCCTATCGAGCTTCCTGACAAGCCCGCCGCCGCTCCTTCTGGTGGCTGGCGGCTCGCTCTTCTTCTTTCTTTCTGCGTTTCGTTGCTGATCGTGGCTCCCTTTTTCTGGCTCGGCAGCCCGTCCGGCCACGATTTCGAATTCCACGCCACCTCCTGGCTCGACGTCGCCGGGCAATGGAGGCAGGGAATTCTCTATCCCCGCTGGGCAGACTGGGCCAATCACGGTTTCGGCGAGCCGCGGTTTATTTTTTACCCGCCGCTCTCTTGGCTGCTGGCTCCCGCGCTGAGCCTTTTCATTCCGTGGGATTACGTGCCAGTAGCCTTCATCGTTTTGGTGCAGACTTTCGCCGGACTATCCGCATTTGCGTTTGCGCGCCGCCTGTTGCCGCGAAGTTCGGCGCTTTTCGCCGCCGCCTGCTACACCGCGAACCCCAACGCCCTGCTGATGATTTATTTCCGCAGCGACTACGCTGAACTGCTGGCGTCTGCTTTCTTTCCCCTGCTCTTTCTCGCGGCTCTGCAACTTGCGGAGGTTATAGAGGCTCGCGCCGGATCGTGGTTGCGGACGTTAGTCTTCTTTTCCGCGATATTCGCCGCCGTTTGGCTCTCCAACGCCCCTGCAGGCGTCATGGCCACGTATTCCGTGACGTTGCTCTTCGCGTGGGCGGCTCTGATCCGCAAATCCTTTACGCCATTGCTCCGCTGCACGGCCGGATTGGCGCTCGGCTTTGGCCTTGCCGCGTTCTATATCGTCCCTGCGGCGTACGAACAGCGCTGGGTCAATATCGCGCAAGCGCTCTCGCCCGGGTTGCTTCCATCCGAGAATTTCTTGTACACGGCCATCGACGACCCCGAGCACACTTTTTTCAATTACATTGCTTCCACCATCGCAGTGGCGATCATTGTTTTCACCGGCATCGCTGCCATTGCCGCCCGCAGGGAACGCAGCCAATCAGACGGGAACAGCAATGGCCGCCAGCTTTGGAGGGCGCTCCTCCTCTTGGCCGCCGTTGCAACAGCGCTGATGCTGCGTCCTGCGTCGGTCCTTTGGCAACTGCTCCCGAAGTTGCGCTTCGTACAATTCCCATGGCGCTGGATGTCGATTCTTACTGTTCCGTTCGTCTACTTCCTAGCGGCGGCGTTTTCGCGGCGAAGACTTCGCTGGCTCTGGATTATCTCTGTCGCTGCGCTCATTACCGGCACCGCGGTCTTTCTGGCGCAGCACACCTGGTGGGACGACGAAGGCTTCTCCACCCTCCGCGCCGCTATCGCCAGCGGAGAAGGCTTCGACGGCACCGACGAGTACGACCCCATTGGCGACGACCATTACAACCTCCCACCGAAGGCGCCGCGCGCGCAAGTTCTCCCGCCACCTGAAGACGCCGAAAGCCAAGCCGCGAACGTCGCCGCAACTCCGTCGAACATTGTCGTTGAACGCTGGACGCCGGAGCGCAAAATCGTGCGCGTCGAATCACCCCGCCCCGCCCGGTTAGCGCTGCGGCTGCTGAACTATCCGGCCTGGCAAGTTGAGGTAAATGGCTCTCGCATTCAGCCCGCGTCAGCAGAAGACTCAGGCCAAATGATCATCTCCATACCCGCCGGAAAATCCCGTATTACGGTGCGTTTCGCGCGGACCGTCGATCGCACGATAGGCGGCATTCTTTCCATCCTGAGTTCACTCGCGGCAGCGGCCCTGCTGATCTGGCGCCAGCGAGCGCGCCAACAATAAGTTCCTGCCGGTTCTCTGGGAACGCAGGTCTCTGCCGCCATACCACGCCGCAGCGAGTCGGGGACGCGTCCATCCACGCGGCAAAGTGCGACATTCGCTTTCGGAAGGGGATTGTCGCTCCATGTCGCTTGCCACAAGCAGAATGCATGGCTACAGTCGCGATCAAACGCAAAGGTCCGGTGGATTGTAGCTAACCGTGTTAGCACTAATGTTCGCGCAATCTCACCCGGCGGAGAAAATCATGTATTTCAGGCGAGTCGTCCTCATGCATCCCGACAGTCATTGGGAAAATGCGAAGAAGGACAGACGCATTTCAGGCCATGCGGGAGACCATGGGACCGGGTGAAGATTGAACAAACGCAATATCGCTTAGGCTGCGTCAGCGGCTAAGCCGCAGCGACCAAGGAGAAAGAAAATGAAGCACTTCGCTTGGTTTACGTTGGCGATTCTCGTGTCGTCCATCCCAGCGCAGAGTCAGGAACAGAAACAGGCCGCGCCTGAACCCATAGGCAATACTAAACCATGCTTGGTTGTGAAGCATAAAGGCACCGTAGGAAGGCGTCTCCTCTGGACTGCCCTGATTGGTATACCGATAGCTCCTGGAGCAAAATATGACCATGTAGATGCCATAAACTTCCAGAAGGCTAAGCCAAGCTACAAGGGCAAAGAACTGCAAGAGTTTCAGGCACAGGGAGTTCGCGTAATGATCTTGGAAAAGAACTATAAGCAGGAGAACCTGGATTCTGCACGCAAAGCTTGCCGTGAACCAGAGGGCCCGCCGACGCAACCCAAGCACGAGTCCAAGTCAGCCGACCAAAAGCAAGAGGCCAAACCACCAGCTTAGTCGCGGCCTCTCTACCACAGAGGTTCTCGCGGCTGACGCCGCGAGTCAGCGCCGATCCACTGTAGGATGCCGCACGTCCTGCCCCTGCACCATGTAGATCACATCCTCGGCGATGTTCGTTGCGTGATCGCCGATGCGCTCCAGGTTTTTCGCCACCAGGATCAGCTCAAACGCCGGAAAGACCACGCTCGAATCTCCCATCATGTAGCTGAGCAACTCGCGGAAGATCTGGTCGCGGAACTGATCCACCTGGTCGTCCATCGCCAGAACTTTTTGCGCCAGCTCCACGTCGCGGCGCACCAGCGCGTTCAGCGAATCGCGCATCATCTCTTCGGCAACTTCGCTCATCCGCGGCAGGTCCACGTAAGGCTTCACACGCGGGTGCCGCAGAATGCGCAGCGAGGCTTGCGCGATGTTCACCGCCTGGTCCCCAATGCGCTCGAGATCGTTGTTGATGCGAGACACCGCCAGCACCAGCCGCAGGTCTGTCGCCATTAACTGGTGCAGCGCCAGAAGCTGCACAACGCGATCATCGATTTCCATCTGCAATTCGTTGATCGCATCTTCTTCGTCCAGCACTCGCTTGGCCAACTGCTCGTCCGAATCCAGCACCGAATGCACCGCTTGATGTACGGCTCGCTCCGCCAGGCTGCCCATCCACAGCAGCCGCTCTTTCAACTCGTTCAGATCTCGCTCGAAGTGGCGTTCCATGAATCGATCCCTTCAACCTAGAACCGCTGGCCGAACTCAATCTTGCCCAAGCTCACCCAAAGCGCCCGGTGATATACGCCTCAGTCCGCGCGTCCCCCGGCGTGGTGAACAACTGTGGCGTCGGGCTGAACTCGATCAATTGCCCCGTCAACAAAAACGCCGTGAAATCGCTGATTCGCGCCGCCTGCTGCATGTTGTGGGTCACCGTCACAATCGTGCAAAGGTCCTTCAACTGCACGAGCAGTTCCTCGATCTTCGCCGTGCTGATGGGGTCCAATGCTGAGCAGGGCTCATCCAGCAAAAGCACCTCCGGCTCAACCGCCAGCGCTCGCGCAATGCACAGCCTCTGTTGTTGACCGCCAGAAAGCTCATACGCCGACTTTTGCAGGTGGTCCTTCACTTCGTCCCACAACGCCGCGTGCCGCAAGCTCTTTTCTACGGCTTCGGAAATCGGCAGTTTTGATCCGTTAATACGCAGCCCGTACGCAACATTCTCAAAAATCGATTTCGGAAATGGATTCGGCCGCTGAAACACCATCCCCACGCGCCTCCGCAACTGCGTAACGTCCTGCGCCAGAATGCTCTGCCCGTCCAGAAGGATTTCCCCTTTCAGCCGCGCATTGCGCACCGTTTCATGCATGCGATTGAGTGTCCGTAGCAACGTCGATTTCCCGCAACCTGATGGCCCAATCAGCGCGGTGACCTTGCTCGCCGCTACTCCCATGCCGATGTCAAACAAGACTTGCTTCGGCCCGTAGAAGAAGTTCAACTCGCTGATGTTCATGCGCATCGGCAAAGCAGCTATCGGTTCGCGACCAATCGCCCCGGTTTGGCTTGGTGTAATGTTCAAAGACACTGCCGGCCTCACGGATGCATGCATATTACGCCCTCGGAACCGCGATGCCGCGAGCCAGAATTGCCCGCGCAACAATGTTGATAACTAGAATCAATCCCAGCAGAACCAACCCCGCCGCCCACGCTTGGCGATGCCAATCCTCGTATGGCGCGACAGCATACGTGAAAATCATCACCGGAAGCGACGCCGTCGGCTGATTCCAACCGGGACTCCAATATCGATTCCCAAAAGCTGTGAACAGCAGCGGCGCCGTTTCTCCCGCCACGCGCGCGAACGCCAGCAGCACCGCCGTAAGAATGCCGCGATACGCGGCGGGCACGATTACTGTCACAATCGTCTTCCACTTGCTCGCCCCCAGCGCCATTGCCGCTTCACGCAGAGCGCGCGGTACCGCCAGCAGAAATTCCTCTGTGCTGCGCAGCGTGATGGGGACCATCATCAAGCCGAGCGCGAAGCCGCCGGCCAGCGTCGAGAAATGTTTGAACGGCAGCACCACGAGGCTGTACGCAAAAATCCCGATCACGATCGATGGCACGCCGTTCAGCAAATCCGCCGCATAACGCACGACGAACGCCACTTTGCTTCCGCTGAATTCCGCCAGGTAAATCGCGCCCAGAAAGCCGATCGGTACGCCCAGCAACGAGGCCGCCAGCAATAATTTCGCGCTGCCCACGATCGCGTTGGCCATCCCGCCGCCCGTCTCCCCCACCGGCGTTGGCAGCTTCGTGAAGAAGCTCCAATTGATCGACGTTCCTCCGTGATAGACGAGGTACCCAAGGATGAAAAACAGAACGCTGACGGCCACCAGCGCGCAAACCCCTGTCATTGCCAGCATGAAACCGCTCACGAACTTCCGCCAGCGCAGCCGCGGGCTCATGCGTGAGCCGTCCCGCTGCCGCGCTGCGAGGTGATCACAATCAGCAGCCGCGCAAGGCCATTCAATAAAAACGTCAACAGAAACAGCACCAACCCCAGCTCAACCAGTGCCTGCAGGTAAAGATCGCCGGTCGCTTCCGTGAACTCATTTGCGATCACCGCCGCAATCGTGTACCCCGGCGAAAATAGCGAGGCGCTAATCGTCGGCGTATTCCCGATGACCATCGTCACCGCCATCGTTTCGCCCAGGGCGCGCGCAAGCGCCAGAAAGATCGATCCCATGATACCCGTGCGCGCAAACGGCACCACCACTTTCCACGTCGATTCCCACCGCGTCGAGCCCAGTCCCAGCGCCGCCTCCCGCTGGTCCCGCGGTACTGACATCAGCACCTCGCGGGACACTGAAATTATGTACGGGATTACCATGATTGCCAGCACGATTCCTGCCGTCAGAAACCCGACCCCATATGCCGGCCCAGAAAATAGCGGCAGGAATCCGAGCGTCGCCTTCAGCCCGGGTTGCACGTAGTCCCGCATCAACGGCACCACGATAAAAACGCCGAGCAGTCCGTAGATAACGCTCGGCACCGCAGCCAGCAAATCGATGAAGAACTCCAGCGCGTCCGACAATCGCGCCGACGCAAGCTCGGCCAGGAAAATCGCCGCCCCGATGCCCAGCGGCACCGCAATCACCAGAGAAACCGTCGCTGTCATCAAGGTGCCGTAGATGAACGGCAGCGCCCCGAACTGCTCCGCGATCGGATCCCACACTCGAGTGAAAAAGAACTGCAAGCCAAACTTGTGCCGCGCCAGCGCCGAGCCCTGCCACAAGGCGAAAATCAGCAACAGAGTGACCAGCACTACCGACACCGCAAACAAAAAGGTAATCAGCCGCGCGACTTCATCTCCTTCGCGCAGCCGCCTTACAAAAGACCGCGAGCCCGAAATCGGGCTCGCGCTCGGAACCGAGGTAGTTGCAGCCATTGCTTCCTTAAAACGGCGCCGCTACTGAATGCTGCTGAGCGCCTTCTTTTCTTTAGCGATCACTTCCTTCGGCAGCTTCGCGTAAGACAACTGCTCCGCGTAGTTCTGCCCGTCCGCCAGCATCCAGTTCAGAAAGCCTTTCATGGTGTCACGCTTCGCCGCGTCCGAGAATTTCGCCGGAATCAGCAGCCAAGTGAAGCTCGCAATCGGATAAGCCTTCTTGCCCGCTGGATCGGTGATCGACACTCGAAAATCGTCCGGCATCGTCTTAGCGGCAGCCGCTGCGGCTTCGCTGACACTGGCAAGGTCGGCCTTAATAAAACTCCCAGACGAATTCTTCACATTTCCGTACGGAATATTGTTCGAAACGGCGTAGATCAATTCCACGTAGCCAATCGAATTCGGCGCATTCTTGATCTGTCCGGTCACGCCTTCATTCCCCTTCCCGCCAAGTCCCACCGGCCAATTCACCGACGTGCCCTTCCCAACTTTGTTCTTCCATTCCTCGCTGACCTTTGAAAGGTAGTCCGTCCACACATATGTCGTCCCGCTACCATCGGAACGATGCACGACGACAATATCGTTCCCCGGCAGGTTCACTCCCTTGTTCGCCCCGGCGATCGCCGGATCGTTCCATTTCGTGATCTTTCCCAGGAAAATTCCCGCCAGCGCCTCCGGAGTAAAGTCCAGCGCTGCCGTCACGCCCGGAATGTTGTACATCGGGACAACGGCGCCCAGCACTGTCGGAAAATGCAAAATCCCAAATCCATGCTTCTCTTGAAACGCCTTCAGTTGCTCGTCATTCATCGGCCCGTCAGACGCCCCGAAATCCACAGTGCCGTCCGTCACCTGCTTAATTCCCGCGCCAGAGCCGACCGACTGATAATTAATCTGAATGTTTCCATTGTTCTTGTGATATTCGTCAAACCATTTCGAATAAATCGGGTTGGGGAACGTCGCGCCCGCTCCGTTGATTAACAGCGCTTGCGCCGAAGCCACGCTGGCAACAACCAGGGCGACCAGGAAAATTCCTGCGATTCGCTTCATGCATTTCTCTCCATCGATTGATTTACCCGCCTGATGCGACAGTGTCCCTCTCCTGTGTTACAGCATTGTTACAATCGGCGCAGCTTCTGTTGAAACCTAACCTTCCTTTGTTCGCCGCCTAACACTAATGCCTGCCAGCACTTACGACCAGTCACATTCTTAACCGGGGGGTCTGGCAGCGCTCGCCCGTCGGACAACGGTTTGCCTACTGCACCGTGAAAACAAGAGAAGAGGGCAGCTAACGCCGAGCTGCCCTCTTCTTACACGCTTTTGCTTTTTTACTCTTCTACCGATTTAAGGTATGTAGTAACGGAACGACGTCCAAATCATGTTGTCCGTTGCTTTCGGCGAAATCCCCGGTGTACCCGCCGGCAGACCGCCGCTCCCCGACCATCCGCTCTTCGTGAAGTACGAATATTGGATGCCCCAGCGCAAGCCGCCCTTCGGCCCGGTGTAGAACTTGTGCCAGAAACCGAGCGTGCCTTCGGTAATGACTCGGATGTCTCCCGCGCACGTCCCGCCTGCGGAAGGTGTGAAGGAGCTTGACGGTAGCCCTTCCGAGCTGCATCCGCTGTTGTTCGCAGCGGGCGAGCCGTATCCGCCGATGCCCGTCAGCGAAATCGTCGTGTTCGTGGTTGCAGGAATTGCCGGTGATGTCGCCGTTGCGGGAATCGCAGGAGTCGCTGTCACCGCAATCGTCGTGTAACCGGTGTACGCGGCGCGCCACGCATACTCTGATCCGCCATAGAGGTAAACGTCCAGCTTGGCATGCGGGTGGAACTCAAGCCCGCCGTAACCGTGCGCCGTGCGAATCAGCGCCGCCGTACCGTCCGGACGGAACGTCTCATCCGCAAGCTGCGCCGAGCCATAACGCCCGATGCCGTCTCCCGCTACTGCCTTCACCACAAAGTCCAGCTTCTTGTTCAACAGCGGCAAACGCGCGCTCGCGCCCAGACCGCCGCCGACTCGCGTATCGTTAAATGCGCCGACGGCGCTCCGTACCGGCGTTCCCGTCACTGGGCATGTCACCACCGTTGGTGTCGCCGGTGCTGGAGTATTCCCCGCGTTCGTTCCCGCTACCGCGCAAGGAAAGATCCGGTTGCGGAACGTGCTGATGATCCCAAATAGTTCGTAGTGCCCAAATCCCGGATCAAATGCGGCCTTGGCAAGAATGTCCGGAGCCTTATTCACGGTATAGCCAGTGGGATCGAACGCGTTGAACAATCCGCCGTTCGCTCCCGGCGCGTTGATAAAGAAGTTCTGCGCAGTCGTCACCGCGCCCGTCGCCGAAGTGCTTGTGAACGTTGTGAACCCACGCCCGCCGAGGGTAGCCTGCGGTCCTTCGATGGAAAGCGCCAACGCCACTTTTCCGCCGAAGTCCTTCACCACCCGGAAGGCGTACTGCCGCGCCCACGTGAAGCCCACCACGTATTGCGGGTCGATCTGCATTGGCAACGCTTCCTGACGGTTCTGGATTCCCTTTCGGTTTTCCGTCGCCAGCGTCCACATCTGCCCGCCGGTAAACGACAACCCGTTCTCGAGCGCTACCTGTCCCCACACTTGGCGCTGACGGAACACGTAGCTGTTGCTCTGCCGGTTGTTCGATGTCGTGCCCGCCCCAAGGAAATCACCCTCGTAATATCCGGTGACCTTCGCGCTGCCCACCTTTGTGTCCACCAGCAACGTCGCCCGCGATTGCCGCGCCGTGAAGTTATTCTCCGAGACTCGCGCCAGCGAGTTCCCCGGATACGGAATGCCCGTGAACGGCGTATTGATGTCGCCGCTCACCGCGCGTGTGCGCGACACCGTTTCCGCTGCGAGGAATCCCCCCGGCGTGATGTTCACTCCCTTGTAGCGAATCGTCGCCGGTCCGGTTTCTTCCGCCTTCTTCGCGTCTGCCTGCGCGGTGGCTACCGTCGTGCGCAGTGATTCATTGCTCACTTTCAAGTCGCTCACCGTCGAATTCAGCGAGCTCGCCGCGCTCTTCACTTCCGCGCTCGTGCTCACCGCTTTCGCGGCCTTGCTGGTCGCCTCGATGGCACGACTATTCGCCGCCGCCGCTGCATCGCGCGCCACATCAATCTGCCGGTCGCGCTTGGCCAGCTCTTCCTTCAACAATTGCAACTGCTCCTGCTGCGATTGCAGTGTCTGGCGCAGCTCCTCCAGCTCCGCGGCAAACCTCGCTTCTGTTGCTTCTGCGCTCTTCGCCGCTTTTGCTTTCGCAGCCTTGCCAGCTTTCGCAGGCGGCGCATCAGCCTCCTTCGGTGTATCCCCCAGCGCTGTTCCATAGATCAAGAAAATCGACAGTGTTAGTGCTGCAAATTTTTTCATCGCCTCTCTCTTTGAAGCAAAATTCGACGCAATACCGGTGAGTATGCGAACCACCCGTGCGGCCAGAAGATAGAAGTCGCGTCTTACTGTTGCGTCAAACGAATGTGAATATCCTGTAACAATCGACAGGACCTCACTCTAATTCGTTGATGGATTTGAAGTTACGAAACGTTCGCGGCTTCAACAACAGGCAAGACGATTGGGGTTCCGGTTCGCTACGAACCAGACCAGTCCCGCGGACTGTTCCAGAAATACGCAACGCACTCCCGGTTCCCCCGACAACTTCCCCTGGCACCCAGAATGGACTCGCATCACTTCGGCGACCAGATGGTATAAGTTCCCCTGACTATCCGTCAAGCCACCTTCCATCTTTGTCACCCCCCGCACCACGCCCATTCTGCGCTAGACTCTCGCCCGGAGGTCCGCTCATGTTCCTCCGAAGCACGCGCCTTTCCAATCAGCTCCCGCAGTTATCGCTTCCGCTACCTCGGTACCGCGAGCCTATTGCGCCAAGCTCCCCTCCCCGCCACCATTGCCAGGACGCACCGAATTGCTTTTCGGGCGCTGCCCGTCTCTCAGCGGACAGGTGGAAACAGGCATGGCGACCATCAATCGGAAAGAACTCGACCGTCTCGAACGCCGCGAGCTGCAGCTCACCATCGTCGCGTCCGTCTTCGTATTCGTGCTGGCCAGCGGCTTGGCCGTCTTCATGTACCCGCTCGTTTTTGTCCACGCCGATGCCGCCAATAAGTGGACCCTCCGCGTCGCCTTCTTCGGCTTCTGCGTGCTCACCCTTCTCTTCATCGGCTACTTACTCGAGCGTCAACGCACCGTCCGCAAGCTCAAGCAGCAAATTCTCGAAGAGCTCGAGCGCAATATCGAACTGCGCCTGCAAGCCAGCGCCGATCTGCTGCAAAACATGCCGGACATCAATCACTTCTGGGATCGCCTCACCATGGACTTTCGCCGCGCCATGACCATGCAGCGCAACCTCACCCTGCTGCTTGTCAGGGTCAAGCTCGGCGTCGCTTCCGCCGGCACCGACAACACTTCCGCCCTCGGCGACGCCGCCAAAGCCATGTCTCGCAAGCTTCGCCCCACCGATTCGATCTATCGCCTCGCCCCCGACCTTTTCGGCCTCGTCCTCCCCGAAACCGATACGCTCAACGCCAAGCGCATCGCCGTGCGCCTGCAAGAAGAGCTGCAAAGCGTCCGCGCCAAGCACGGCGGCACCTTCGAGACGAGCGTCCACAATTATCCCGAACATGTGCAAAGCTCCCACGAGCTCGAAGACATCGTGAAGTCCATGCTCCCCGTAAAAGAGGAATACGCCGTCCCTGTCCCCGCACCGGTCAAAGCCTAAGAATTTTTTGTAGAACTGGAAAGTGAGACCTAAGCGAGCGCCTGCTGCAAATCCGCAATAAGATCTTCGGCATCCTCGATGCCGATCGACACGCGCACCATCCCCGGAGTCACGCCGCCGCGCGCCAACTCTTCCGCGGTCATGTTGTAGTGCGAAGTATAAGCCGGCAAAACCACCAGCGATTCCACGCCGCCAAGGCTGGCCGCGAGTAAAAATAATTGCACGCGATCGCAAACGCGCCGCGCCGCCGGCAAGCTGCCTTTCAAATCAAACGCCAGCATGGAGCCGAATCCGCGCATTTGCCGCTTCGCCAATTTGTGATCCGGATGCGAAGCTAGCCCTGGATAAAACACACGCGCCACTTTCGGATGCTTCTCCAGGAATTTTGCAACCGCCATGGCGTTCTCGCCTTGTTTTCGAACGCGCAGTCCCAGCGTCTTAATCCCGCGATTTAGCAAGTACGCCGCTTCCGGGTCCATGGAGCCGCCCAGATAAATCACCATGTGCTGCACGCGCTCCATCCATTTCTTATTTCCGACGGCCACGCCCGCGATTACATCAGAGTGGCCAGCCAGCGCCTTCGTTGCACTGTGCACCACCATGTCGTACCCGAGTTTGATGGGCTGCTGTAGAACGGGAGTGGCAAAAGTGTTGTCGATAATAGAAACGAGTTTGTGCTTCTTCGCAAACTGCGCAGCTTTCTCAACATCGACCAAACGCACAGTAGGATTCGTTGGACTTTCCACGTACAAGACTCGCGTGCGCGGATTGACCAGCTCTTCAATTCCGGCAAGGTCGGTCCCCACGTGATGCACTTTGATTCCCATGTCGGGGAACACATCGCGCATCAAGCGATAAGTTCCGCCGTAGAGTTGCGCGGTGGAAATTAATTCATCGCCGCATTTCAGCGCGCCGAGCAGCGCGCTCGAAATCGCCGCCATCCCCGACGCGGTGACGACCGCGGCTTCCGCGCCTTCCAGCGCCGCGATTTTTCCTTCCGCAATCGCGAGCGTGGGATTGCCATAGCGCGTGTAGATGTACGCTTTGCTCTTGCCTTCCGCCCACAACTTCATCTCCGCCGTCGAAGAAAACGTGAACGTGCTAGTGCGCGCGATCGGCGTGCCCACTCCCACGCCCACACCATGCTTGTTCCCTTCACCGGCATGCACCGCATTCGTCTGGGGCCCGCGCGGCCGCGAAGGTGCGGTGGCGCGCGAACTGGTCGTTCTGCGCGAAGATGTGGTTTTCATAGTGCCGCCATTTTGCAATCGCCTTGCCCGGCAACAAGCGCCAATATGGGCTGCCGAGAAGCTTCCCGCCCCATCTGCCCGAGGAACCTGAACCTGCTTCGATTGCGGCAGATCGGTGCTGCAAGGGAGGCATTTTGTGGGCTGCGGCTTGTGTGCTAGGTTTCTTTGTTTATGGCTAAGCGCATAGGCGTGCTGCTGAGCGGGCGCGGGTCAAATTTTGAGGCCCTGGCGGACAGCGTGGCGGCGGGGCGCATACCGGGCGCGGAGATTGCCGTAGTGGTCAGCAATCGGGAGGGCGCGCCCGGAATTGAGAAGGCTAAAGAGCGGAAGATTGCGGCGCGGGTGATTCCTTCGAAAGGGCTGGAACGCGAGGCGTACGACCGGCAAGTTGTTGCGGTCTTGAACGAGCACAAAGTGGATTTGGTCTGCCTGGCCGGATACATGCGGCTCCTTTCGCCCTTTTTTGTGGCTTCGTTTCCGAACCGCATCCTCAATATCCATCCTTCACTGCTGCCGTCGTTTCCGGGACTGGAATCGCAGCGGCAAGCGCTCGAATATGGCGTGAAATTTGCCGGCTGCACAGTGCACTTTGTGGATGAGAATCTGGATGCCGGGCCGATCGTGCTGCAAGCCACTGTGCCGGTTCGCGATGACGACACGGAAGAAACCCTGTCGTCGCGGATTTTGGCCGAGGAGCACCGGATTTATACCGAGGCAGTGCGCATCGTGCTCGAAGGCAAGTACAAAATCGTCGGGCGGCGCGTAATCAAAACGAACTGAACGGGAGCGCCAAACAGGCCAATGACACAGGCAAAATTCAAACCGGTGGACGAGCAGCTCGCATACCTGAAAAAGGGCGTGGCGGAAATTATTCGTGAGAGCGAGCTGAGGGCCAAACTTGAAGAATCATTGAAAACGGGCAAGCCGCTGCGCGCAAAGCTCGGAGTGGACCCCACTGCCCCTGATTTACATCTGGGCCACACCGTCGTAATTCGAAAACTGAAACATTTTCAGGATATGGGGCATACGCCCGTATTCCTGATTGGCGATTTCACCGCGCTGGTCGGCGATCCCACCGGGCAGTCGGAAACGCGGCCGCCGCTCTCCCGCGAACAGGTGCAGGCCAACGCGAAAACGTATCTGGAGCAAGTGTTCAAGATTTTGGACCCGAAAAAAACGGAGGTTCGCTACAACAGCGAATGGCTCGACAAGCTGACCAGCTACGACATTGTGCGGCTGTGCGCGAAATATCGCGTGGCACGCATGCTCGAGCACGAAGATTTTCGCACGCGCCTCGAAAACGAGCAGCCCATCTCCATGCACGAGCTGCTATACCCGCTGATAGTGGCGTACGACTCCGTGATGCTGAAAGCGAATGTGGAGCTAGGCGCCACCGAGCAAAAATTTAATTTGCTGATGGGGCGCGAAATCCAGCGGGAATACGGACAGGAATCGCAAGTCTGCATGACCATGCCGATCCTGGTGGGCACGGATGGGCAGCGAAAAATGTCGAAGAGCCTGGGAAATTATGTGGGCATCACGGAAGCGCCGGGAGAAATGTTTGGCAAGCTCATGTCCATTTCCGACGAACTGATGTGGACGTATTGGGAGCTGGTGACTGACCGCACCGAATCGTGGATCGCGGAAATACGCAAGACGGTTGCCGAGGGCACCACGCATCCGATGGATGTGAAGATGCGGCTCGCGCAGGAGATTATCGGCCAATTTCATGGAAGGGACGCCGCGAAGCAGGCGGCGGATAATTTCCAGCGCGTGTTTCGCAATCGCGAGGCGCCGGAGGAAATACCGGAGATTCGGTTGAAGCGCGTCGCGGGCGGAGTGCATGCCACGTTTCTAAAGCCTGGGGCCATCGCGGAGGAAGTGACCCTGCCACTTTCCAGCGGATCGGAAAAATGGTCGAGAATCCTGGCTCTGCTGGAACAGGTGCCTTCTGCATCAGAAGCGGAACGCGTGATCAAGCAAGGCGGATTCGAAATCGATGGCGTGCCGATTGGCGATCCCACGTCCAAATTGAACCTAGAGCAGCCGAATTCCTATCGCATACGCTTTGGGAAGAAGAAATTCCTGCGGATCGCTGTGGAATAGCTGACGTTCAGTCCATCATTTCTTCGACCATTTTGGCGACGTGAGTGGCCATTGGACTGCGCTCAGTTGACCGTCAGTTTCACATTGGCCGTATGGCTGAGATTGGCAGAGGCGCCGGTCACGGTGATGGTAAAGGCTCCTTGCGGTGTGCCGCCGTGTTGCGTGGGAGGCGGGTTAGTCGTACTTGAACTTGAACTGCTATTACCGCAGGAAGCGCACAACAACATAATCGGCAGGGCAACCGCTGCGGTCAGGAGGAGACGCTTACGTGGAATACGAGCGAGTCTCCAAAGCATCGCACAAACGAGAAGATAGGCCAAGAGCTTGGCGAGGAGTTCCCCAAGCGGGAGCGGCGGAACAAATCGCCGCGGCGCGACAAGCGGGAAGAAGGAACGCGCGGTCGTCGTAAGCGTGACGCTCGCAATTGCGGGATCGTTGCCGTTAAGAGTTACCTCTGAGGGGGAAATCGAACAGGTGCTCGCGGCGGGCGCGCCGCCGCAGCTTAGCGTTACGGTCCCTTTGAATCCGCCCACAGGCGTAACGGAAGTGGTATAGCTGGCCGACTCGCCGGCGGCGATGGAGGCGTCCGAGGGGGCGGCGGAAATACCAAAGTCAGAGGAAGGTGCCGGAGCAAGCGAGCCAAGCGCAAGAACCAGATTCAAACGGCCGTGGCCCAAGTCCGGCCCCACTACGTCCGCATTGGCGATCGCACCCGCAGCCACGGAATGAGTAATGCTTGGTTGCTTGTTCACCAACAAGGAAGCTCCGCCAGAAACGAACGGGGCACTAAACGAGGTTCCCCATCCGGCCGCATAGGTGGCGAACGGATAGGTGGTAATGATGGCTTCGCCGGGAGCGGCTACAAAAACGATCGCATCGCCATAGTTCGAGAAGGAGGAACGCGTGTCCAGGTCAGAGGTGGATGCGACGCCCATGACTGCGGTGGTGAAGCCGGCTGGATAGACAGTAGGGTTCTTCTGTCCGTCGTTCCCTGCGGAGGCCGAGCAAACGACGCCGAGCTGATTGGCATAGTTGATTGCGGTTTGCAGCTCAGGGTCCGGGGAGCTTACTTTGAACTCAAAGCTCATATTCACGATCTTGGCGTTGTTCTGCACGGCGTAGTAGATGGCCCGCAGGATATCGGAGAGGTAGCCGGTGCCGTCCGAATTGAAAGCCTTTAGAGGAAGGAGTTTCGCTTGCGGAGCAACCAGGTGGATCACACCCATCACCATGGTGCCGTGGCCAAAGGCGGCGTACTTGAGGTTTTGGTCCAAGATAGCTGCGGAAGATTGATCCAGAATCGCGGCACTGGACTGGTTCACGATGGCCGGTTGAGGACAAGTCGAGCCAGAACATGCGGAAGGCGGAAAAGCAGGAAAATCCGTTGGAGTTAAATCGTTGATCTCCGAAGCGCCTGCCTGATTTCGAGTGAAGTCGTAGCCCTGCAGAAGGACACCCGCGAACGCCGGGTGGTTAGGATCGACGCCGGTATCGATGTCGGCCACGATGCCGGCGCCGGTCACGCTGAACGTATTTTGTGCATTTGCGACCTGAACCTTGGCCGCTGCCGGTTGGTTAACGTAGCCCTGCCACACCGACGCGCCGTAATACGTTACGAGGGTAGTGTTCGAAAGTCCGGACGGTAGGGGGGTGACTACCTTGTTTAGTCCGCCGACCATCGAAAGCAGTTGGTCAAGCTCGGCGGCGACGATTCCCGGCGTGCCCCTCAACGCCGTCAAAAAGATCGTGGGATCCACCGTTGAGGGCGTTGTAAGGAGAAAGAGTCGATTCAGGCTCCCGTCCAGCCCGCCGACAACCGTACACCCCAAGGTCGGCGGCGCGCAAAGCTGTGTCAGCGCCTGCGACCCGAGCGTCGAGCGGACGATGAAGCGGTTCAGATTCGCCGCGGGCGTAAGCCGTGGAAGGGCCAATACCAGACTGAGAAGGAATATTCGCCGCTTCATGGCTCTCCCCCATCCTCCATGTCGTCCCGGTAACGGGCTCATGACTACCGGAATGGCGAATCGAATGGGCAGGGCGGGGTATTGCCGCGCCGGTTCGCCACAGTTAATAAGGGGAGGATGGGCACTGGAAAATAGGTACCTGGATTTACCTAGGGTTTGAATAAGGTAAGAACCCGATACTCGGGTCAGGCGATTCCCGGACGAGCGTTACCTCCTGAGGGCTAGGTCAGATGTGCGCTCCGCGCCATCTAACGCAAAAGGGCGTTTGGGCCACGTGAAAATATATCCATGCCTTGCTCTAAGCGCGAGCTGCAGGCCTACACTATTCGATGCACTGTCTTTCACGTATCCCATTGAGTCCGTAGCTGGTTATCTTCAACAGACACCGACATGGAAATTGAATCTGAACTGAATTAGCTCCTTTGGTCGGGAATCCATTTAGGAGGTTCCTTTCAGTCCATCATCTCTTCGACCATTTTGGCTACGTGAGCCGCTATTGCCGGGGCGGCGGTTAGACCCGGGGACTCCATGCCGACGAGGTGGATGGCTTGCGGCACAGCCGTGTCCCGGATGATTACGAAGTCGGCGTAGCCTTTGCCTCCGGGCGGAACGAGCTTGGGGCGGATTCCGGAATAGCCGAGCTGCAAGTCAGATTCTTGCACTTCCGGTAAGAGTGGTTTTGCGCCTTGCACAAAATCCGCGATGGTCAAGCGGTCGCGCTCGTAGTTGTCTTTCGCGTCCACATATTTCGCTGTTGGTCCCAGGAGCACCGTTCCCCACAACGTTTTTGTGAAGTGCACGCCGAGGCTGAGTGCGTCGGCGTGCGGGAGCGGATAGACCAGATTGTTGATGAGCGTGCGGCGCGGCCCGCGAATCTCGCAGTATTCACCGCGTACGGGATAAATTTTCCACGACGTGTTGCCGAGCAGGGCGGCAACTTCGTCGGCGTAGAGGCCGGCGGCGTTGATGACGCACCGCGCTTCGATCGTTTCGTCCTGCGAATCTTCTTCGTCGCCGATGCGGAGCCCGACGCGGATTGCCCCGGGGCGAGCTTCGAGCGAAATTACTTTTGCGCGCTGCACGATGTTCGCGCCTTGATCGGCGGCGAGGCGTGCGTAGGTGCGGACGAGATCTTCGGCGGAGACGATGCCGGTGGAGGGGACGTCGAGCGCGGCGACTCCGGCGATGTGCGGCTCCCGCGCGCGAATTTCCGCGGGCTCGATGAGGCGAAGTCCTTCGACGCCGTTCTCCTCACCGTTTTGTTTCAGCGCGAGCAGAGCGGGTTCTTCGTGCGCGTCGGCAGCTACGACGAGTTTGCCGGTGTGGCGGAAGGGGACATTATGCTTGCGGCAAAACTCATACACCATCTGGTTGCCTGCGATGCAGAGGCGGGCCTTGAGGGAATTTTTCGGGTAGTAGATGCCGGAATGAATTACGCCGCTGTTGCGCGTGCTGGTGGCCATCCCAAGCTTGGGATTTTGCTCGACTAGGAACACGTCGTCGGAGCGCTGGGAAACAGCGTGCGCGATGGCACAGCCGACTACGCCCCCGCCGATAATGAGAATATTGGCCTGGTCCATGTGAGCAAAGAAGAAGATTTAACCACAGAGTTCGCAGAGAGCACAGCGAAGACAAGAAAGAGCTAGTCGCTGACAGCGGTCTCGTTGAAGTAAGTGGCGCAATCAACGAGCCGCGCTTCCGTGCCGTCATGGACCGCATACGTGGCGCGCCGTTCCTTGTCGTACGCGTTGCGCCACAGAGACGCTGCGCCGTGCACGCCGTCTTTATTCAGCGCGTAAAAAAAGATATGAAAAGTGGCGAGCTTCTTTTTGTCGTTGTTGTAGTTGCGCGCGATGCGTGCCATGGCTTCGAGGCAAGCGTCGGTGGGAGAGGTGCCCTTGCGCATCATTTCGATGATGGTGTGGCCGCCGGAGATTTTGATGTTTTCTTCGCCTTTGCCGGTGGAGCCGGCGGCGCCGACTTCGTTATCGACGCAGCAACCCGCTCCGATGATCGGGGAATCGCCGACGCGGCCAGGAATTTTCCACGCAAGGCCTGAGGTTGTGGTGGTGGCGGAGATGTCGCCTTTTTCGTTGACGGCCATGCAAGGGATCGTGCCCGTGGGCGGATCGGCGATCACGCGCTGCGCGTAAGCCAGAAGCGCCTGGTCTTCGGGCGTGTCGCTGAAAAGCGTCGACATTTTTTCTTTCCATTCGGGGCTGTCAATTCCCGGGCGCCAGTTGAAAGAGCTCGACGCTTTCCACGCCAGCCAGATTTTGCGGGAGTGTTCGGTGAGGAGATTCATTTCCTCAAAACCTTCAGCATCGGCGAAGCGGCGCGCGCCGTCGCCAACGATCATCACGTGATTGGTGCGCTCCATCACGGTTTTTGCGAGGCGCGCTACGTTCTTGATGCGCCGCACGGAAGCGACAGAACCGGCGCGATGCGTGGGGCCGTGCATAACGCTGGCGTCGAGCTCGACTTCTCCCTCTTCATTGGGCAGTCCGCCGTAGCCGACGGAGTCATCGTTTGGGTCGTCTTCGACCACAGTGACGGCGGCAACAACAGCGTCGAGCGTGTCGCCGCCTTTTTTGAGGATGTCCATGCCGCGGCCGAGCGCTTTGACTCCGTTGGCGCTGGAGATGATGAGCGGGCGCTTCCCTTGCGCCGCGGGCGTAACTGCGCGAGCGCCATTGCTCGCGGCAGCTGCGGGCGTTGCGCGTTCAAATAGATTGGTAAAGCCGGCGGCAGCGCTGCCGGCGAGCGAGGTGAGAAAAAATTTGCGGCGTGACCACAGACTCATAGCGCCTCCAAAGTTGGTGCGCGCCAATATACAACAACCGCAGTTGGAAATTGGAACTTCGAAGCTAAAGGTTCGAAATTGGAGGTTCGAAGTTGGAAGAAGAAAACTTAGAAGGCCGCGTTGAATTGCGCGAAGATGGCTGCTTCGGCGAGCAACTTTGCGCTACGGGAAGATCGCAGTTTGCGCGAGCGGCTTTGCGCTACGCGAAGATTACGCCTTTAGGCGAGCGTGATTTCTTTTTGGAATCGTGGTGCGCCCACCATCGCTGCCAGGCTTGCGCGTTATTGCCAAGCGGCTCACCCGTGATGAGGCGAAGCGCGCCGTAAACCCAGCCGCGCGTGTCGGAGTCGAGAGCATCGTCGTCAAGAAGATTCAGCAGATCAGGGACGGCGGCGAAGCGCTGTTCATGCGTGAGCATGCCGGATTCAGCGATGCCGACGGCGGCACGCTGGCGTACGCGCGGCGAAGGATCATGCGCGAAACGATCCAGCAGCGGATCGATCGCGCCGTCAGTCCCGAGCATGGCGAGGCCCTCGACGGCCCAGAAGCGCGTTTGCTCGTTGGGATCACGCGCGAACGCGAGCAGATACGTGAGCACGAGCTTTGGCTGCACGCCGCGATTTCCCAGCGCGCCGAGGCGCCACAGAGCGAAGGGACGCTCCGTTGGATCTTTGCGAATCAATTTCACCAGGCGCGCCACGGTTTTGGGCGTCTTGCTCAAATTGTTGGCGGCGAGGTCGACCTCGATAGCTGCGCCGCGCACGCGAAGATCGTCGGACTTCATCGCGGTGAGCACGAGATCGAACAAGTGATCCGTATTTTGCAGGCGGCCGCGCCAGCTATCCGCGTTTTGGCGGATCAGTTCGAGCGAGGCTTGCTGCCGGCGAATCGCGAGCTCGAGCAATTGCTCGGCTTGCTGCTGCGGAGCCAAGCGCGTAAGCTCGGCGAATTCCGCATTAACGGCGCCGGCGGTGGGCTGCGATACCGCGGCGCTCGCCGCGGCGAGTTCTCCCACTTTGAGTTTGGCCCAGACGGCCTTGATGCGCCCGACTTCAAAACCGGCGACGGCGGAAAGGACTGCCAAGACCAGGAAGGCCAGGCCGTACCAGCGCAGGATGCTGAGCGTGAGCGGGCGGGATTCCCCCAAGCGCGGATTGTGCGGAGCAGCCACGAATTGTGCCTCAGGCCGCTCGGTGCAGCGGCGTTCAGGCACAAAGTAGAGGTGGCGTGTGACGCCAACAATGGTACGGGGAGCCAGCAGTCCGGTACGCGAGGGCAAGTGCGGTAAGCCTTGCGTTTACAACTAGATAGACCAGTGTAGGGGCTGCGGAAGGGCGTCACTGCTGTCCCCCGTCCGAAAGGGCAGGCAGACTGTTCAATTGGTGACGTGGACGCTGATCGCACGTCACACCCCGCTCCAACGCGCGCCCGCTGGTTTCCGCATAGCGGACCGGCCTTTGCGTGTAGCGCGCCGTCGCGGAGGCGCAGGGACGTCGTGCACGTGGGAAATGTCGAAACTGGTTAACCATAGTAGGCCCCACCCCCTGTTTTTTCGGATCTGTGGCAAGCAAAGGACTTGCAGGAGGGCTTTTTGGATCTGTGGCAAACAAAGAGGTTACGGGCGAATTTCGCGGATCTGCGCATTCCAAAAGAGTTAGCGAGCTTGGAAGGTCGGAACGTCGGAAGGTTGAGAGAGACATGAGGGTACACCCCCGTGGCGACGGGAAGTATGCGGAAGATGCTGAGAGCAGTAGAGATATTGGCGCCACGTGATGCAGGTGACGGGAGGAATAGCTGGTTACGCGAAAACACACGGGGTTGCGGAAGAAGGAAGGGACGAAACGGGGACACGGTCAGCAGAACCTTGGTCTAGAGATTACCGCATCCTTTACTATTTGTCAAGTGATAAATAAAGCTCGTGAATTGAGTGGTTTGCGGGCGAGCGCGGGGAGCGAGCCAACGGGAGCACAAGAATGCCCCCTTCCCGATCGGAAGGGTAAGGCCACGAGCCGAGTTTTTAGGGCGTCCGCCAGGCTACAGATTCTGCGGTATTGATTGAGGTGCTAGCGGCTGGCGTAGACTGTGGTTGCTTTAAAGTAGCGTGCTTTGAAGTTTTGAGCGCGCTCAGATCTCAGGGCGGCCTTTAACGAGGTCGCCCTTTTTGTTTCCGGAAATGCGATATTTCCGGGACGCTCCTTCGGAGAGCTCGCTCTGCAAAGGAAAGGACGCACTTTTTTTCCTGCCTAGCTTACACGAAAGAATTCATGTTACGTATCCGTGCTGTTGCAACGCTGTGAGGGGGCGGGCGAACTAGCGCTTACCGATGGCGTCTCAGATGTTTCTTGATGCTCCTGGCGATTACACGGCCAAGCAGCACAGGAACTGCATTGCCAATCTGCTTGGCAACTCTGGTTGTGCAAATTCTCTCTGGCTCTTCAAATTCGTAGTAGTCGGGAAAGCTCTGAAAGGCTGCAGCCTCACGGAGTGAGATTGCGCGATTCTGGGTTGGGTGTCCGAATCGACCAGTCCCCAATGTGACGCAGTGTGTTGTCATCGTTGGGGCCGGGTCATCCCACCTCATTCTTCCATATACGGATGCCATAAAAGACTGGCCTGACTTGCGCCGATAGCATTTCGGAATCAAATTCTGGGTCCAATGTTTGGCGCCGCCGCCATTTTTTGGTGTCGCGGCTATTCTTTTCTTGTTTAAAGGACTCAATTTGCTAGCACGATGGAGGGGGTCAGCAGGATCGACTTGGCCATCCCTTATGGGGCGAAGTCGCTTTATAGATTGGCGGACCGTCACAATATTCCCCTCGTCGTGCGTTTCCTTGATCAGAGAAATTTCTCCAAGGCGGGACGCCAGCATTACTAATCTCTTTCGCCTCTGCGGCACACCGTAACGGGAAACATCGACGGTCTTCACGGTAAACTGGTAGCCAGCCGCCTGCAGTCTCTGCGTGAATTCTCTGAATATTGGATATTTGTTTTCGTTCGCTAGATCGGGGACGTTCTCCATCGAGACAACGTCGGGCTTCACGTCCTCAATCAGCTTGATGAATCTATACAGCGGCTGCCAGCGGACGTCTTGATTTTTATAGGCAGAGCCTTTCTTGTTTAGGGACGAGAACGGCTGGCAGGGAGCGCAACCAATCAGAATCTGTCGCGCCGAGTCCGCGTAAAGCTTTCTTAGCTCGCTGGAAGAAAACTTACCTATATCTTTATGTATGAACGTGGCCCGATTATTTTTTTCAAACGCGTATTTACACGATTTGTCGTTGTCCACGCCAGCAACAACGTTGAACCCCTCAAGCACCAAACCGTGAGTGAGACCACCGACGCCACAGAATACGTCCACTACCTTAACTTTCGAGAGGGCAGATCGACGACGGGTTTTCATACGAAAAGTACAGTGTAAGACAAAGTATCAAAAAACGCCTATCAGCTTTTATTGAAAACCACCAGTTGTGCTTTCTTGGGCAAGACGAGCGTGGGGTACACGAACGGTTTGCCGTCCCACTCCGCCGGTCTGTTCGAGTCTGCAAAGGTCATCTCAATGACCCATAGGACCGGATTGTCTCCAGATGCGTCGGCAAGTACATCGGGGCCAGCGAGTACGCCTTGAGATAGCAAGCCATTGGTATCGCCTGCAGTACGGTTTGCCTTTCTGAATTTCAAAATAATCCCGTCCTTAAATTGTTGGCCTAGATAAGAAAGAATCGTCGGCATTTTCTTGTCGTTCCATACGTTTGTGCCATTCGTCTTTATGAGGGACACGAGCGTTTTAGCGTCCTCGATGCTAATTTTTTTGCCAGAGCGGCCCTTTGTCTTGTACTCGGGAAATAGCTCCACAAGTTCGGCGTGGACCTTATCGACTGTCACTTTCGGTGCTCTGAAGAACGGGTAATTTGGGTAGATCTGCCTGCCGGGAATAAGAACGTCCACCTTCCGGGCGTCCAAAACGGAGCTGCGTGTGGCCTTAATATCTGCTGCAATCCTGACAGGAAACGACGCGGCTGATCCTCTTTGCTCCTCGATAAAGCTTCGCAACTCCTCGTCGCTGACGTAAATCCGGCGGAATCTCTCATATAGTTGCGGAGGCAAGAACAGTCGCGTGTACGGAAGCGTTGGGTTTCGATATCCGAACATACGTGCATGCTGGTACATCGTATCCATTTGGGTGACCTTGGCCTCACGCACGTAGTAGGTAACGAGAAGATTTTTGATTGCCAACCCACGGCCGAGCGTGTTGCCGCCGATTAGGAAATTGAAATATTTGCTGTAGTTCAGTTCGTCGCCAGTGGTGTTCTTGTTCAAGACTAAGACCTCTCGGGCAGGCATATTGCTTCTAATGGTTTCTAGCAGCGAATCGAAAGTCGGAACCGCCGGATTCTGCTTTGATAAGGATTCGTATGATGCTTCGAGATCCTTGCGCATGGGGTGGGCCGCGTCTGTAAGAGCGGCAGTCAAATCGACCAGGTACTTCCTAACTAGGTCAGCGACCTTTTCCTGATCAGCGGTTTTTACACTTGGATGACATAGAAGCTTGTAGCCTTTGTTGTCGTCCGGCCAGTTCAAGGTGCTGGCTGCGGCGGCTGAGGCCGAGAGCAAAAATAGTCTTATTGCGCTCTTCAAGCCGTGGGGGAGTTCACTGTCAGGCGCCCCAAGCAGCTCAACGCGTTCATTTTCGCCGATGAGGGTAATCAGTCGGTTCTTTTCTGGCTTGGGCTCCGAGAAGAATACGTCACCTCCCACGTATTCCTTGCCCGCTTTGAGCAGTTCAACAAATGACGGGCGCGACTTGTTATCGGTATTTTGCAGAACGATACCCGAAGGAGTACCGGTAACACTAACAAAGATGTGGCGAGGGAGTGCCTTGCGCAGGGACTGCACCGCCGGATCGTGGATAAGCTGGTGAGTTCTGCTTGGAGGAATAAGCGGTTCTTTCGTTGATCTTTTCAGGGTATTGGTATCGAGTGTTGCTTGGTCACCCTCATCATCAAAGATGACCGCCGGATACTCTTTTGCGCCTATTTTGTCCAGAAAGTCTATAGCTTGGTTCAGACGTGTCGCACCTTTGGAACAGATCAGAACGATCCCGCCGGTTTCGGAAGTGAGGATCTGCCTTGCTTGACCGACTTCTTTCTTAAAATGAGCTTTTGAATACACGCGAATGCTGCCGGGAAGTCCATTCTGGAAATCCTGGTGCGTCTGGTCCACCAAGCGATTGTTGTTGGTGGTGATCACCACTACCACACGGAACTTGTTGTCGAATGCCAGTGCGGTGCTCGTGATCATAGCCCGCGTCTTGCCGCTTTGAATCCTTCCGTACACCAGACCCGTACGCGACGAATCGTTGCTCTTTCCGATTTGCCCTTTTGGTCCGCGTCCATTTTTTCCGACCTCGCCGCTCTTTACCTCCGCCTCATACGTGTTTACGATCGCGGACACGATCTGAGCGGCATTATCAGTGGCCTCTCGTCTGCCGCCGGCACTAAGGGGCGGTCTTATAGCGTCTAGTGCCTCGCGGAGGTTTTGCCCTTTGAGGGTTAGCATGGAACTGAGTAAGATACCTCAAGTTATATTCGATAGTGTGTAATAATCGATCGATAGATTTTTTCATATCGTGTTCCCAAATTCGAAATACGGTCCATCCCCGGCGGCGGTAGAATGCACTCACTTTCTTGTCTCGGGCCTTGTTGGTTGTGATCTTGTTCTTCCAAAACACTCCTCTCACAGCGGGGAGGCGACAGTGTTTTCCGCATCCATGCCAAAAGCATGAATCCACAAAAATGACCGTTTTGTATCTCCGGAGAACGATATCAGGTGTGCCGAAGTATTTTCTTGAGTTCGTGCTGTAACGGAATCCCCTTCTCCATAGCGCCTTTCGAAAGAGAAGTTCAATTTTTGTATTCTTTCCCTTCACAGCTCGCATTACTTCGCTTCGCTTTGCTTTTGAGAAAACATCGGCCATGAATTGGGCCCTTTCGGCTCCGAGAATACTTGAAATCGCAACATGATAATGCTACGCAGAGCTGCTTGTGTTGCCAAGCATACTGGGCGCAAGAGATTTCAGAAAGGTGCCCGCCTCAGAAGCTGGCCGCTACGAAAACGAAGAGGCGCCACGCAGCGGAGAGCTTTCTTCAGGGGTTCTCCTGCGGCGAGTAAACCCTTCGAAGCTCCCTTCGCTTACTTTTGCTCAGGGCAAGCAGGGTGAACTGGAAACTCCCGCCTCCTGAGGAAAAACGAAGAGGGAGGTAGAAAGACAGTTGGGTTCCACCGAAGTAGGTGACGCTGCAATCTTGCCACGATCCTTCCACTGCGCGGGCCGGCGCACAAAAAACGTGCGCAGGAGAAAACCGGCCCACTTCGGTCAGGACGACAGGCTCGCTTTGCTCGCGGGAGGGAGCACAGCCAGAAATGGCTGTGCCACAGGGTTACGGCAAAAAAAATTGAGGGCGCAACTACCGGTTAAGGTTGTTGCGCCCCTTTTGAAATGAGCCGTAAAACTTTTTTGCTTTTTGGTTCGAGTTTGGCGACGCAACCGCCGTCAGGCTGAAGCGCCCTCTAAACTGAGCCGTAAAGTTTTCAAGCTTCCCGGTTCAATCTGGCGTGGAAGATAGTGGTTGTGCCGCAGGGCGTCAATCGAATTCTGCCGGGACGTCTGTGCAAATGTGTGGACGGGTGTGCAAAAAACGAGGAGGCGGGGCGTCAACAAGTCAGTTGTGTCTCACCGACCGAGGTGGCGCAGCAGCCTTGCCACGATCCCTCCACTGCGCGGGCCGGCGCACAAAAAACGTGCGCAGGAGAAAACCGGCCCACTTCGGTCAGGATGACAGGCTCGCGCTACTCGCGCAAGGCGAGGAGGCCGAAGCGCGGCGGGCGCAGCATGCTGCGCCACTACAATGGAGAGAGGCGCTTGGGCGTGGAGGAAGTGGGGCGGGCTAGGGTTGTGCAAGCGCGTCGTCCCACATGTGATGGGAGATTTTCCATTCGCCGTTGGGCTGCTTCCTGAGGACGTTCAGAAACGTTCCAGTGTGCGAGGCACTGGTGGTCTTGTCGCCTTGCACGGTGGTCCAAGCGACTTCGTCGGTGCCCCAGGCGTAGGCGAGCTGGCCATCGCCGCCGATGCTCCGCAGAGTTACGACGAGCTTGGTTATTTTTGTGGGCGGGGCGTCCGGCGCGAACCAGAATTCGTTCAGTCCTTTCCGGCCTATCCAGGGTTTACCGGCGTGCGGCGGAAGGAGCACGCTGTCGTCGGTAAATAAAGTACGGACGCCGTCGGCGTCTCCTTTTAGCCATGCTTCTTCATATTGCTTGTGCACCAGTCTTATCTTGGCGACGTCATCGGCGGAAAGCGTGTTTTGCGCGAGGCCGAGGGCAGGGCCTGCGAGGAAGAGAACGAGGACCAGCACAGTCTTGCGAAAGTGCATAGACGCCTCCGTGACGGGATTTAGGTTGTTCGACGGATGGGCGCGAGTTATGTAAGGAGGCCAGGCTTTGCATTCACGGCTTGAGGTCCAACACTGCTTTGCCGGTGTCGAGGTCGACCGGGACGGAAATGTGGTCATGGATGGCTAGCCAGTGGCCGTGGGTCTTGCGGTAGCACTCGGTAAAACGCACCCAGGCATCAAATTTCTGGCCGTTTTTCAATGTTCCACTCATCCGCTCGAATCCGCGGCTAAAGGCGACCTTGTCGCCGGCGATGATTTTCAAGTCGCGAACTTCGACATCGACCGGACCCTGAAACTGATCGAGGAATTCCTGATAATCCTTCTTGTAAGCTTCGAACCCGGTGTATTGCAGCGGCGGCACGATGTCAAACGCCACGAGTGCGTCTCCCGGCTCGTAGATAGACATAATTCCATTCAGATCCCTGGCGTGGAAGGCCTTAGCCCAGTGGTCCAACAGTTGGCGGATTTCGGCTTCGTCGTTCGCGGCGGTGCGTGCTTTGGGGATCCAGAGAATCGTGGCACAGGCAAGCGTCAGCACAAATAACGGGACGAATCTTCTCATTATCGGCGCTCCTTTCACTGCGTGATTGCATGGCCGTGACCAGGCCGGAGTACGAGAAAACGGCTGGATTATCTGGCGGGCGTTCGGCGCCGTCAAGCTAGCGCAGGTGAAGTTCGCCGGTGAGCAAGAGGTCGGGGCAACGGAGCGTCTGGAAGGGTTCGGCGAAAAAATTAAGGGCGCAACCACCCGTTAAGGTTGCTGCGCCCTCTGAACTGATCCGTAAAGTTCTTCCGCTTCTTGGTTCAATCTGGCGGCGCAACCGCCGTTAGGCTGCTGCGCCCTCTAAACTGAGCCGTAAAGTTTTCAAGCTTCCCGGTTCAATCTGGCGCGGAAGATATTCGTTGTGCCGCAGGGCGTCAAGCGAATTCCGCTGGGAAGTCTGTGCAAATGTATGGACGGGTGTGCAAAAAGGCGGCGGGAACCCACCCTTGCAAAAATCGCAAGGGTGGGCACCCGTGGGGCGAGGGGCGAAGTTATTTTGCGGCGAGCTGGACTTTGCAAAGATCGGCGGCGTGGAGGAGAGCGGTTTTCATGTGGCTGGCCATGCTGGCGTAGTCCGCGCCGGGCTTTCCAAATTCGAGGGCGGCGATGGTGGTGAAAGTAGTGGTGGTTTGGGGCTGGCGGTCGAACGCGCGCCAGACGCGTTGTTTGTTGAAGCTAATCGGAGTGGCGGTGGTGAAGAGAACGTAGCCGCGCGGCGGGCCGCTTATGGTACCCCAGAGGACGTCTTTTACGGAATCCAAGGAAACAGAGAAGGTGTCGGTGTCGGTATAGCCGGTGGGGGTGGAGGTGAAGGTGGTGAAGCGAAGCTGGCAGGCGTCCATGGAGACGTCTTTGTAGGTGACGACGGTAGCGTCACGGGTGTAGCCAGCGGACTCAGTGAGGGTGGCGACTACCCAGTCGCGGGTCTGATCGTAGGTCGGCTCGGGGGCGTTGGCGGAAGAGGGCAGGGCGGCGACGATAAGAATTGCCGCCAGAGCTGCCGCGCTTGGTCGTTTCATGGGCGTTGCCTTCCGTGACCTACAATGCCTCTTTGGTTTTGCCGCCGTTGGGAAACTTCTAGGGTATACGCCGAGAGGAGCATGGCGGGTTCCATTTTGGGGGTTTTGTAAAGTATTTAGAAAGAGGGAGATAGCTTGAATCGAGGTCTGCTAGGTTGGCCAAAGTAGGCTAAGGGCCGCGCCGGGATGTGCAAAGTTTTTCCACAGGGGTCGAGCGGAGCAGTGACGGCCTGGACAGGCTAAAGCCCGTCACTACATGTCGTGGGTGGCGTCGGCGACTTGGCGGGAGGCGGGTTTGGGTTTGCGGCGCAGGGCGGACATGGCGGAATCGTCGGCGGGGAGGAAGTAACCGACTACGATGCCCATGGCGCCTGCGGGGAGCGGCTTGCCGGTGGTGTTGTCGTAAGTGGCGGTAATGCGGAGCTGGTCGCCAGCGGCGAATTTGTAGCCGCCGCGCTCGTAGAAGGTGACTACCGGCATGCTGAGGAGCTGGCCCTTTTCGTCGAGCTTGGCGTCGAGGGTGGCGACGGTTTCCTTGCGGGTGGCGTCTTCGAGGACGATTTGCGTGGCGTAATCGTGCATGTGGCCGCCGACGCCGAGCAAGATGCCGTTGTATTTTACGGTGACGGTTCCGGTGTTCAGGTTCTTGCCGACTTTGAGGTCGTAGCCGGAGTTGCCGCAGGACTGCACGTCCATCCAGGTGGGGTAGACGCTCTTGGTGGAGGTGGTGGAGTCGGCGTAGGGAATTTTCACTTCGAGGTAGACCTTGTCGTAGGCGGTGTCCGTGGGATTGTGGACCATGGTCTCGATGCGGATTTTGTCGCCCTTTTGCACGCGATAGCCGTAGCCGGGAATTTCGATCCAGTTGGTGAGCTCGCTGCCGGCGCCGAAAATGTGCTCTTCCTTATTGGGGCAGAGAAAATCGGAGCGGTCGGTGTTCCAGAAGGCGGTGTGATGGAGGACAGTGCCGGGGACGGCGTTGCCGTTGGCGTCGACCAGGCGCGGAGTGTAGGCGAGGAGAAAGGCGTCGAGCGGAATGGTCCAGAAGACGTCGGGAGGCTGCGGCATCTTCATGTGGCTGGTGTTGGCGGGGAGAGTGAGGGGGCCTTCGCGCACGGTGATGGTGTGGGTGGCGGCGTCGACTTGCTGCTCGATCTTGATGCCTTTGGCGACGGCGTGGTGCATGCCTTCTTGCATGAAGCCGCCGTGGTTGTGCTGCTTGTGGGCCATGTCGTGAGGTGGTGCCGCGGGCTTTTGCTGCGCGGCTGTGGAGGCGAAAGGCAGAGAGAGCATGAGCGCGATTATTGCCGGGAAGAAAGACATTCGCGACTGGGAAGAAGGATTCATGATGGCACCTCGCTGATTCGACCGCGCACCGGAGCGCTATCGCTATGATATGCCCGCGATAGGTCTAGTGGTAGAATCCCGGCGCTTGATGTGCGGAAGAATGCGCGGAGGATTCGCATGCGGAAACTGCTGGTTAGTTTGATGCTGGTGGCGGGCGCGGCGTTGGCGGCGCCAGCGGCGTGGAGCGGGCAACAGCAGGATTTCTCGAAGGTGCAGATCAAGGCGACGAAAGTTTCCGGCAACATTTATATGCTGGAAGGCGCGGGCGGGAACATCGGGGCGTCGATCGGCGAAGACGGGATCGTGATTGTGGACGATCAGTTTGCGCCGCTGGCGGAGAAGATACAGGCGGCGCTGAAGAGCTTGGGGATCACGGACAAGCCGGTGCGGTTTGTGATCAACACGCACTATCACGGGGATCATACGGGCGGGAACGCGCCGTTCAGCAATGCGGGGTCGACGGTGATCGCGCAGGACAATGTGCGCAAGCGGCTGGAGACCGGCGGGACGGCGGGGAATGGCGGGTCGATCAAGATGGAAGTGAAGCCGGCGGAGAAGGCAGCGCTGCCGATTATTACATTTGAGCACGACGTGACCGTGCATCTGAATGGCGAAGATATTCGCGCGCTGCATTTTCCCGCGGGGCACACGGACGGAGATTCGATTATTTTTTTCCCGAAGAATAATGTGGTGCACATGGGCGACGATTTTGTGCGCTACGGATTTCCGTTCATCGATGTGGCCAGCGGCGGGAGCGTGCAGGGGATGATCGCGGCGATGGAGAAAGCGACGGCGCAATTGCCGCCGGATGTGAAGGTGATTCCGGGGCACGGCGCGCTTTCGAATTTGGATGATGTGCGCGAGTTCACGAAGATGCTGAAGGAAACTTCGGCGGTAGTGGAGAAGGCGTTGAAGGCGCACAAGACACTGGAGGAGATGAAACAGGAGAAGATTCTGGACCCGTGGAAGAAGTGGTCGGGCGATTTCGTGAATACGGATGCGTTTATCGAGACGCTGTACAACTCGCTGACGGGAACGAAGGGCGAGTTTCTGAAGCACAACTAAGGGTTGCGCGCCGGTGTGCGCAAACCGGCGTAATGACTTAAAATGATAAGAGTGGGCGTGTAGCTCAGTTGGGAGAGCACCTGCTTTGCAAGCAGGGGGTCGCCGGTTCGAGCCCGGTCACGTCCACCATTTTTCTTCTCACCCGCTCGTTTGTTACCGCTGCGGTGAATCAACGCCATCGGAACGGCATTTGACTTTGTTTCCGCGCCGCCTCTACCATGACGGCGCAGAATCTCCGCGAGAACGTTTGGGGGACGTTTTCCGTCAGCAGGCGGCGAAAATCAAAGGTGATCCGGATGAAGATATTGCGAGTCCTTGGTGTGGCCAGTGCGTGCCTTGCGTTTGGAATCGGCGTTGGTTGTAAAGCGCCGGCGGAAACGGCGGCGAAGGCCGGCGATGTGAACGAGGCGCGAGTGGCGTCGGAATCAGCAGCGGGGACGAATTGGCTTCTGAACGGGCGGACGTTTGACGAAGCGCACTTCAGTCCGCTGCAACAGATCAGCGACAAAAACGTGAGCGGCCTTGGTCTCGCGTGGTACCTGGATATCGGTGGGGCGATGGGCGTGGTTGCGGAGCCGATTGTGGTGGATGGAGTGATTTATGTCAGTGCGCCGCAATCGAGAGTGTACGCGGTGGACGCGGCCACGGGAAAAGTGATCTGGAAATACGATCCGCACGTGCGACTGGACATGGCGATTAACGGATCGTACTCCGCGCGAACGAATGCGGGCGTGGCGGTGTGGGAGGGAAAAGTTTACGTGGGAACCGGAGATTGCCGGCTGATCGCGGTCGATGCTTCCGCGGGGAAGCAGCTTTGGGAAGCGACAGTTTGCGATCCCACGCAGACCGGAATCACCGGAGCACCGCGCATCGCAAAAGGCAACGTGTTGATGGGCTTTAACGGGTCGGACGATGGCGTGCGCGGCGCCCTGATCGCGTACGACGCGGGCACGGGGAAAGAGGTGTGGCGTTTCTGGACGGTGCCGGGCGATCCATCGAAGCCGTTTGAAACGAAGGCGCTGGAGATGGCGGCGAAGACGTGGTCCGGAAAGGATTCGTGGAAGATCGGCGGGGGCGACGCCTGGAACGCAATCACGTATGACGAAGCAACAGGGCTGGTGATATTCGGTACTGCGGGCGCTGGGGTGGATTACGGCGAGCTGTCTTCCATTAAGGTGAACGGCGACAAGCTCTTTGCGGGATGCATCATCGCGGTGAATGCGGATACAGGGGAATATGTCTGGCATTTCCAAACGAGCGCTCCTGGAATGCAAACGGAAAACAATCACATCTTGATGGCCGACTTGGCGATCAACGGCGAGAAGCGGCGCGTGGCGATGACCGCGCCGAAGAATGGATTCTTCTATGTGCTGGAAGCCAAGACGGGCAAGCTTCTTTCGGCGAAGCCACTGGTGAAAACGGTTTGGGCCAGCGCGGTTGATTTGCAGACTGGCCGCGCGGTGGAGATTCCGAAGTCGGCAGGCGGCGGCCGCCAGTGGACGGTACACAACTGGTGGCCGATGAGCTACAACGCGCAGACTGGCTTGGTTTACATTCCGACGACGGACCGTCGTGCGGATGCCAAAGCAACAGTGGAATCGGGAGAAAGCGGCGTGGGCCTAGAAGGGCGGCTGATCGCATGGGATCCGGTGAGCCAGTCGGCGCGCTGGTCGGTGGAGGAGCAAATTGCGACGAACGGGGGAGTGCTCTCCACCGCGGGCAATTTAGTTTTTCAGGGGCAAGGCACGGGAGAATTTGCCGCGTTTGCCGCGGACAGCGGGAAGCAACTGTGGTCGATCAAGACAGGGTCGGCGATCGAATCCATTCCGGTGACGTTTTCGGTGAAGGGCGAGCAGTATGTGATAACGCCGGTGGGCTGGGGCTCGGGATCGAGATTGTTTGCGCCAGCGCGCACCATGGTGACTCCTGAGTCGGCGCGCGGCCCCGTGCGGCTGTTGGCTTTCAAGCTCGGGGCAACCACAGCGTATGCCGTGCCGCGAGTGGTGATTCCGGCAGTGCCGGAGCCGCCAAAATCGACTGCTAGCAAAGAGACTATCCACAAGGGCGAGGTGCTGTACCAAAAATTTGTGTGCGATGGCTGCCACTCCCCAGGTACCGACGGCAGCCGCGCGTGGGTGCTCGACGGCGCAATTCCAGATCTTCGCTACATGCCAGCGGATGTGCACCGCGATTGGTATGCGATTGTGCTGGGCGGCTCGCATGCGGACAAGGGCATGCCCGGGTTCGCCGATCCGCCAAAGTTTGCGTTTCCGAACGCCAAGATGACGGTGCAGGATGCCGACGCGATTCATGCGTACGTGATCGCGCAATCCTGGAAAGCCTACAAAGGCGAGCAAGAGGCAGCGCACTCAAAGCGAGAGAACTACTAGCCCGGCAAGAAATCACGGCGCAAGCTACAATGAAATGACACGGAAGCGCGTACCGCCGTTATTTTTCCATGCCCGCTTGCGTAGAACTAGAGTCGAGGCACAAAAGCCAATTCCCCGATGAACCGTTTGCGCTCCTTCACGCTGGTTTCTCTTTCCCTTCTGTACCTGTTAGCGGCGTTTCCTGCGCTGGCTGAAAACCCGAGAAACATACATCCGAGCGGGTATGTCACCGATCTTGCGGGCGTGATCGCGCCGGACACGAAGGCGCGGCTGGAAGCGCTTTGCCGCGAGGTCGAAGAAAAGACCGGCGCGCAGATCGCCGTCGTTACAGTGCACTCGCTGGAGGGAGAAAGCATCGAGAATTATGCGGTGGATCTGTACAAGCAACTCGGAGTGGGAAGCAAGCGCGATAGTCGTGGCGTGCTGCTCCTGGTTGCTCCGGACGAGCACAAATATCGCATCGAAGTTGGGTACGGACTGGAGCCGGTTATCAACGATGCGCGTGCCGGAGACGCGGGCCGCGCGATGGTTCCAATGCTGCGCCAGGGAAACTACAGCGCCGCGATCGAGACCGCGACCTGGGTGCTGGCGAAATACATTGCCGATGATCGCGGTGTTACGCTATCGGGCCAGCCCCCAGCTCGGCCGCGCCGGAAGGAAGGGAAATCGTTCCCAATTAGTTTCTGGGGCATACTTTTCATCATCTGGATTATCTTCTCGATTGCGCGAGCCGGGCGGAGAGCCGGACGCGGCGGAAGAGGCGGCGGTGGCGGGTGGTGGATCGGGCCGATGCTTGGTGGGATGGGTGGTGGTTGGCGAGGCGGCGGCTTTGGTGGCAGCTCCGGCGGGTACTCTGGTGGTGGAGGATTTGGCGGCTTCGGCGGAGGCAGCAGCGGAGGCGGTGGGGCGTCCGGGAACTGGTAGAGTCTGAGGAACGCAATGGGCGACGCACATGAGGCGTTGAAAAACCTGGTCGAACGGCTGCACGAAGCGGCGAAGGACAATCTCGAGTCGATAATCTTGTACGGGTCCGCTGCGCGCGGCGATTTTCAGGACGCGCGCTCCGATTTAAACGTTCTCTGCGTTTTGCGCTCGCTGCGAGCGGCAGAGCTGGTGCGCGTCTCCGCAGTGGTGAAATGGTGGACCGATCTGCAACATCAGCCCGCGCCACTTTTCTTTTCCTCCGAGGAACTTGGGCAGTCCGCCGACGTTTTCGCCATCGAGCTCCTGGACATGCAGCAGAGCCATCGAGTGTTGTACGGTTCCGACGCTATCGCCGGCATCACTGTTCCTATGAACTTGCATCGCGTTCAGGTGGAGCACGAGTTGCGCACGCTGCTGCTGAGGTTGCGGCAGCACGTTTTACGCGAGGCAGGAAACCAGCAGGAACTTGGGGCCGTTCTGGTCAAATCGTTCTCGAGCACGCTTACGCTCCTTCGGCACACTTTGATTGCCCTTCGGGAGCAACCACCAAACACTCCGGGCGACGTTTTCGTCCGAATTGCCGCACTTACGTCCGCGAGCGCGCCGGCGTTTGAAACCGTGTGGCGGCTGCGTGAGGCCAAGAGCTTGGATAGAGATGCGCTGCTGCCTGTGTATGATGGCTATCTGGCAGCACTGGAGAAAGTGATTGCAGCGCTGGACCATCATCTGCCGAAACGGCAATGGCAGCGCGCCGGCAAGAACAGTTCCTAATTGTTGAGGAGACAAGAGGTCATGAAAAAAGCTCTCGCGATCCTGGCGATTCTGCTCGTAATTGGTCTGGTGCTGGGCAGCTCATATGTGGGCCGCAGGAATCAGATGGCGATAAAACGGGAAGCTGTAAACGCAGCGTGGTCGCAGGTGGACGTGGTTCTACAAAGGCGTGCCGACCTGATTCCGAACCTTGTGGAGACGGTCAAAGGGTATGCGGCGCAAGAGGTAACTGTTTTTGGGGATATCGCGAAGGCGCGCTCCGCGTTGCTTAGTGCGACTAGTCCGGCCGACAAGATTGCCGCCAATCAGAGGCTCGATTCGGCTCTGGGGCGCTTGCTGGTTGTGGTTGAAAATTATCCGCAGTTGAAATCCAACGAAAACTTTTTGCGGCTTCAGGACGAGCTGGCAGGCACGGAGAACCGAATCGCGGTGGAGCGGCGCCGCTACAACGAAACGCTGCAAGACTACAACACCTATATTTCCCTTTTCCCGAACAACTTGGTGGCGAGCATGAGCGGGTTTGCCAGAAATGACGCATACTTCAAGGCCGACGAGGGTGCGCGGCAGGTTCCCAAGGTCAATTTCGATAAACAAAAAGCACCATCGGCGCCCGCGCAGGCTCCTGCTCCCGCGCCTGCAAAACCTTAGTCGGCGCGCGAAGGAGTGCGCAGATGACCTCAAATATCGCCGGCCTGCGTACTAATCCGCAGGGCGCAGCATCTACGCAATGGAGCAACGCATGCGCTACTTCTGCCTCATTTGCGATTACGACGGCACTATCGCTCACGACGGACGCTGTGCGCCCAGCACCGTAGAAGCGCTTAAGCGCGTGCGCGCATCAGGCCGGAAACTGATTTTGGCAACCGGACGCCAGCTTCCCGAATTGCAGGAGGTTTTCCCAGACTATGCGGTCTTTGACCGAATCGTTGCGGAGAATGGCGCGATTCTGTACCGGCCGGCCAGCCAGGACTGCAAAGTGCTTGCGGAACCGCCGGTGCCGGAGTTTGTCGAAGAATTGCGACGCCGCGGGGTACGTCCGGTCTCGATTGGCCAATGCATCGTGGCTACATGGCATCCGTTTGAATCCACAGTTCTGGAAGTGATTCGCGACATGGGGCTCGAACTGCAGGTTATTCTTAACAAGGATGCAGTGATGGTGCTGCCTTCCGGTGTGAACAAGGCGAGCGGTCTGCAGGTCGCTTTGAACGAACTTCGGCTTTCGCCGCAAAACTCAGTCGGCGTGGGCGATGCGGAAAACGATCAGGTGTTCGTCGGCATGTGCGAATGCGGAGTGGCGGTAGCCAATGCGTTGCCGGCACTGAAGGAGCGCGCTGACCTGGTGACCACCGGTTCGCACGGCGCGGGCGTTGAAGAGCTCATTGAAAGGCTGCTCTGCGAGGATTTGGCGAGTGTGGCGCCACGCCTGAAGGCACTACACGGCACTGGCCTAAAGGAAGACTTCTAACCGAGCGCGCTCTGCAACGCTTCGGACAGCGATTGCTGCTTTTCCGCGCTTAGCTTCTTTGCCTGCTCGGTGAGATAGAACACGTCGATCGCCTTTTGCCCTTCCGTATCGATCAACGCGACTTCGATGTTGCATCCCAGCCGCGCGAGCGTCGAGCCGATGTCGTACAGCAATCCCGGCCGGTCTTGCGCCACGATTTCCAGCAGCGTGCTGTGCTCGGACGAACTGTCATCAAAGCCGGTGCGCGTCTCGACGGCGACCTTCGGCGGCCGCGCTCGGCTCGCACTTTCCCGCCCGCTCAAGAGAGGCTCGAGCGGGGCTTTTCCATTCACCACATCGTTAAGACTCTTCAGAAATCTCTCGATCTCCGTAGGATTCAGCTCCAGCGTGCGGTGCAAATCTGAAAAGTGAAATGAATCGAGGACGATTCCGGCAGCGTTGGCAAACGCGTCGGCTTTGATGATGTTCATTCCCCATCCGGCCAGCACGCCGGAAATGGTCGCGAACAATACAGGACGGTCGGCGGTCAGCAGCGTTAGAGAAAATGCGTGTCCGCGCGCCTGCAGCTCGGTCTGAACGGGTTGCGCGCCAAGTTTCTGGTACAGCGCGAAATGCGCGGCAATCTCCGCCGCGGAATGCACCGTCAGATAACGGCGCGGAAATCCTTCGAGGAAGCGCTCAATTTCTTCCGTGCTGGCGCCGGCCGTTTGGGCGCGCACCTGTTCCAGGAGCGATACTTCGTCGTGCGCGTGCAAGCGGTCGGTATCCAGGGTTCGGCTGAAGTGATTGGACGTTGAGACGTAAAGCTGCCACAACATCTCTGCTTTCCACGGGGTCAGCGCTTCGGGGTTTACCGCATGGATGTCCGCGTAGGTGAGCAGGCAAAGCCGCTGCAGGTGCTCTTGATTTCCGACGGTCGCGGCAAACGCAGAGACAGTGGCGGGATCGAAAATGTCACGCCGCTGCACTGTCGCGGACATATCCAAATGGTGCTCGATCAAGAACTGAACTTCGTCCTTTTCGTCAGGCGACAGTTCAAGGCGCACGGCAGCGCTCGCCAGCGCCTCGAGGCTCCCGGTCACATGGTTTTCGACGGCCATGCCTTTACCGACGTCGTGCAGCAGCAGCGCCAGAATCAGCAAATCGCGGCGGTCCACGGTCTTCCACAACTCCTTGAAGTGCACGCCGCGCGCATCGGCCGACTCCGTCAATTCCTGTAGGTGCTCAATGGTGCGCAGCGTGTGCTCGTCCACTGTGTAGCGATGATAAAAATCGCGAACCACCAGCGAATCGATGCGTGCGAACTCCGGCAGGATTTCCGACAGCAATCCCAACCGCTGCAGCGGCCGCAATGCCACGCCCGGGTAATCAGCGCTGAGGATCTCGCGCAGCGTGGCCCAGGTCACGTTCGCATTCTTCACGGGCAATTCCGGATGCTTCATGATGTACGCAATGCTGCGTTCGGCGCGCCGGCTAAGCGGAACTCCTGCTCGCGCAGCTTCGGTGAAGAGAGAAAACAGGACGGCACGATCGCAAAGTTCCTTGGCGTCGAGCAATTCGAACCGTCCGTCGCGCACCGCGAACGGTTTCCCATTGCCAGGCTCGGATTTTGCCGCGCGCGCTGCACGGAAAAGACGCTGCCGCAAAGTTCGGGGCGCCGCGGCCTTCTGCTCCAGATAGCGCAGCAATTGGCGGTTCAGGGTGCGCGCGTGCCGAAAATACAGGCGCATCCACTCTGCGGCATCGCGCGGCAATCCATCCGTAACGCCGAGGGAGCGCTCAGCGGCACCAGCCTGCAATTCGTAGGTCAAGGTATTGTCGTTGCGCGCGTTGCTATAGTGCAGAAAGCAGCGAATGGCGCTGAGAAAATCCACGGCACCAGACGCCAGTTCTTCTTCCGCGGCACTGCTGGTCAGCGGCTCGCGCTTTTCGCCGCCAATTTGCCGCAGCCACACCGCCGCGTGATAGTCGCGCAGCCCGCCCGGCGCATCCTTAACGTTCGGTTCGAGATGAAAAATCGTGTTGCCGTAGCGCGTGAGTCGCTCCTTGGTCAGTTTGTGGAGTTGCGCCAGTAGAAACGGCCGCGCGGCTTTTTCCGAAGAGGGCAGAATGCGTTTGTCGAGCCTTTCAAAGAGTTGTTCGTCGCCTGCGAGAAAGCGGCGATCCAGCAATGCCAAATGAAATTCCGCGTTGTCTTCCTCGATGCGCTTGCATTCCTCCACGGTGCGGCCGGCAGAACTCACGCGAAAACCCAAATCCCACAGCGTGCGCGCGAAGTCCGCGATCAGCGGGCGGAACTCTTCCTCGGCCTTGTCGCTGCCGAAGAGAAAGAGGATATCGAGGTCGGAATACGGAAAGAGGAGTTTGCGACCGTAGCCGCCGAGCGCCAGCAAGCACAATCCTGAAGCCGGCGGGTTGTGCACGCGCAGCACTTCGCCAAAAATTTGCCGGATGTTGTTGTCGGCCAGGTCGCACAGCGCGCGCAGAGTCTCGCGCGCGCCCGCACCCGCTTCAAACTGTTCGCGGATACGGTGTCGCTCGTCATCGGCTTGCGGGCCGAGTACGGATAAAGGCGTAAGGGAACCTTGCATGTTTCGATCAGGTTGGCGTTCCGGATGGAGACCGGGGCGAGCTGCGGTCGTCACTTCGTTCAGAGCGCGTTCTCGCCGCGCTCCTCATTGCGGATCCGGATGGCTTCTTCAACCCGCGATAGGAATATCTTACCGTCGCCAATCTTTCCTGTCTTGGCCGTCTTTAAAATCGTGTCCACAACGGTATTTACAAGCTTGTCGGGCAGCACCATCTCGAGCTTGAGTTTCGGGAGCAGATCCACGGTGTACTCCCGCCCGCGATAAACCTCTGTGTGACCCTTTTGCCGGCCGTGCCCGCGAACTTCGGTGACTGTCATCCCTTCGATGCCCACCTCGCGCAGTGCATCCTTGACCGACTCGAATCGCGAGGGCTGAATGATTGCTTCAAGTTTCATCATGGAAGGTTCTGCTCTCCCGCTGCGCCAAGTACTTTCTCATTGCACCTGCTCTCACGACTCCAGGTTGTAGGCCTCTTCGCCATGTTGCGTAATGTCCAGACCTTCGATCTCCTGATCTTCCGTTACACGCAGGCCGGTAATTAAATCAACGATCTTCAGCAGCATAAGAGTTCCCACCAGCGCGAACGCCCATGCGATCAGCACGCCTACAAGCTGGTTGCCGACTTGTCCCCAATGTCCGTCGCTGCCGCCAACCGCTTTCCCTGGTCCAAAAATCGGGTTGACCACTTGCGATGCGAACACACCCGTGAGCAGCGCACCGATGGTTCCCCCCGCGCCATGCACGCCGAAAGCGTCGAGCGCGTCATCATACCCGAAGATTGCTTTAACGCGCGTTACCATCCAGTAGCAGACGACCCCCGCCGCGATTCCTATCACCAATGCAGGCATGGGCGCCACAAATCCAGCCGCGGGCGTGATTGCCACCAGCCCTGCCACCGCTCCAGAGATCGCACCGAGCGCGCTTGCTCGCCCATTTTTGATCCATTCCGCCGCGCTCCAGCTCAGCGCCGCAGCAGCTGCTGCAAAATGGGTAGCGACAAACGCGCTCGTCGCCAACGAGCTCGAGGCTAGCGCGCTGCCGGCGTTAAAGCCGAACCACCCCACCCATAGCAGGCAGGCACCGATGAAACTGAGCACCAAGCTGTGTGGGGGCATCGGCTGCTTGGGGAATCCGGTGCGCTTACCGAGGTACAGTGCACAGACCAGCGCCGATACACCGGAACTAACATGCACAACTGTTCCACCTGCGAAGTCGAGTGTTGGAAATCGTCCGCCCAGTGAAGCGTTCAGCAGCCCGCCTTTGCCCCACACCATGTGCGCCAGCGGCGCATACACGACCAAGAACCACAGCGCCAGAAACAGCACTGTGCCGCTGAACTTCATGCGCTCTGCCGTCGCTCCCGTGATCAGCGCCGGGGTGATGATCGCGAACATCAGTTGATACACCATGAAGGTCATCTGCGGAATTGTTCCCGCATAATCGGCGTTCGGCTCCGCTCCGACTCCGCGCAAAAACGCGTGCTCAAACCCGCCGATTACCGGCCCGCTGCCGCCAAAGCATAGGCTGTAGCCAACCAGCGCCCACATGACGGTGATCACCGCCATCAAGGCGAAGCTTTGCATCATGATCGCCAGCGTGTTCCTGCGGCGCACTAATCCGCCATAAAAAAGGGCCAGGCCCGGTCCGGTCATCATCAGCACCAGCGCCGCGCTTACCAACATCCAGGCGTTGTCTGCCGAGGACTGTGCTGCGGTTACGCGCTTATCTAACTGCGCCAGTTTGTCATTTGTAGAATTGGAAGCTTGCGTTGCGGAAGGTGAGCTTTGCGCCGAGGGCGTTGCGGCGGGGGACGGCTGCCGCGCGTGGAGCGGTACGGCTGCGTGCACCATGGCAAAGAGCAAACAACACTTCCACACCATGCGCTTCATATTCTCAGTCCGCCTCCGCTGCGTATGAGATTGCTCCCGATTCGCTCGCCAGGTCTTCCGGGGACTAGACACTTCGACGCGCCGAATTATACGCGTTGCGCTTGTATATCGCTCGCTTATAAGTTTTCATGCCCAGAATTTCCAAATTTTGATGCAGCGATTATCCAAAACCCGCCTGCGGTCGTATAATCCGAACGGTCCGGTTTGCGCGGCAGCGCTAGTTCCATCCCGAGAGAGTTTTAAGAGATCGTTAATGACCGAGCATGTACCCATGGAGATTTCCGTTCGGCAGCAAAGCGGCATTGATTTGCTGGAGGTCCGCGGGCGCCTGACCATCGGCGAGCCCAGCGAACAACTAAACGAGGCGCTGCAATCTATCGTGCGCAATGGTGGCCGCAAGGTCGTGATCAATCTCAACGGCGTTCCGCAGATCGACAGCTCTGGCATTTCCTCGTTGGTGCGCATCTCCATTCAACTCGCTCGGGAAGGCGGCGCCGTCCATCTCGTTTGCGGCCCCGGACGCGTCCGCGACGCCCTCACCGTCACGCGCTTGGTCGAAGCCATCCCTACCTATGAGTCCGATTCCGCCGCTACCGCGAGTTTCGCATAGCAAAGTCGCGCGGAATTCATTAACTTCGCCTCTTCTCACGGCCGGCCCTCTGTGATAGCCTCCGCGGAAATCGCACCATGTCGGCACACCGTTCAGAACTTTGTGCTGTGGGTCGCGCATTCCTCGTTCTCGTGTGGATGGCCTGGGTGTTTTGCGCCCGAGGCGCTGCTCAAGAACTTCTTCCGCCTGCGACCCAACAGCCGCACGCGCAAATCACCGCGCTAGGCGAGCGCCTAGGCGTTCAGCTTCTCGCGGCTAACAGGAAGAAACCTTTCATTCTTGATCTGACTCTACCCAACGATGTCCCCTGCCCGCTGGGCGCGTGGCTCGCCGATAGGCTTTCCGAATCGCTGGCGGAGTCTCATCCGGAACTGGAAGTTATTCCCCGCGGTCGCTGGAGCTCTGCGCGCGCGCCCGCAAAATTCGTCCACGATCAAAACCAGGAATACGCCCAAAACGAGCAGCGGGCGCAATCGCTCGGTGCAGAAGTCCTGGTCCAAGGGAACTTCGCAGCGGTGCCTGACGGCATTGGCATCACCCTGATGGCCAGCGACCGGCTCGCGGGTGGAGAATCTCGCTTCGAGGCCTTGGCGGAGATTTCGATCACGTCAGAGATGCAAGCTATGCTAAACAACCCTCTGCCCGAACGAGCGCTGCTGCAAGGCGCGTTCAAAGCCAGCATCGCCGGGATCGGTTCACCCCTTTGCGAAGTCTGCCCAGCTCCGGAGTACACCTATGTCGCCAAGGCCAAGAAATTACAGGGAGTCGTAATAGCACAGGTTTGGGTAGCCCCGGACGGATCCGCGGGAAACGTTAAGATTGTCCGCACGCCGAGTCCAGCCCTTGCGAACGCGGCCATCCGCACGGTGCACAATTGGCGCTTCAAACCAGCTCGCAATTTTCTGGGAGAGTTTGTTCCGGTGGTCGTCGACGTCGCCGTCTCGTTCCGACTCGATATCATCCCGTCGCCGGTCAATTCGGCCGGTTCCGCAACGGCGATGAGTAAGAAATTCTAACGGTCACCCGCTTTTCTTCAGTTCGGCCAGCACCAGCTTGGCTACTTCGCGCAGCGTTTCAAACACTCCTTGGCCTGTCACTGCGACTGCCTCCAGAACCGGCTCGCCTTTCTTCTGCAATTGCTTGGTCAGTTCCGGCACCGCCATGGCATTCGGCAAATCGCGTTTGTTCAATTGCAGAACGTAAGGGATGGTTTCAAATTTCAGGTTGTGTTCTTTCAAGTGCTCCTGCAGATTTTCCATGGTCTCGAAATTTGCATCGAGCCGCTCTTCTTGCGAATCGGCCACGAAAATGACCCCGTCCGCACCTTTCAAGATCAGCTTGCGGCTGGCTTCGTAAAAAACCTGGCCAGGCACCGTATATAAGTGAAAGCGGGTCTTGAACCCGCGGACGGTCCCTAAATCGAGGGGAAGAAAATCAAAGAAGAGGGTCCGGTCCGTCTCTGTGGCCAGCGACACCATCTTGCCCTTCTGATTTTGACCTGTATGGTCGTAAATCCACTGCAGGTTTGCGGTCTTTCCGCCCAGACCTGGACCGTAGTACACCAGCTTGCAATTGATTTCGCGCGCAGGAAAATTGATGAAAGGCACGTGTCGTTGGTCCGAACTCGGTCAGAAACTTATAGCACACGCGCCGAGGGGCAAGCCAGCATCCCGCCAGGGGATTGTCGCGTGTCTCATACTCTTCTCTATTTTCCGCGAATCTCTCCTTGGCAGGTAAAACTTTTGCGCGCGTAGCCGCCTGTAGGTGACGTTACCGTTATCTTGCCGCATTGCTGCCCTCGTTGACGTGCGAAACCTGCTCTGCTACATTCGCGCCATGGCAAAAGCGCACAAGCCCTCTGGGGGCTCATCCGGCCGGGCCAAACGAGCCAGCAACTCATCAAGTAAGATGCTGAAAAAGAAGAACTTAACTCCTCCCCACCCGCCCCAGCGTGGAGGCGTTGAACTGGTCGATCCCCGGGTGCAGGCTCAACTCAAACTCTACGACGAGGCGCTCGCCCTCTTTCATCAGCAAAAGTTTTCTCGCGCCAAGCAGGAGTTGGAAAAGGTTCTGGAAGGCCCCAGCAAAGAGCTTTCGGACCGTGCGCGCATGCACATCAAAATCGCCGAGCAGCGCATGAAGCCGGTTACCGAGCAAAATCCGCGCACCGCCGATGAGCACTATCAGCGCGGCGTGGCCATGATGAACGTCGGCCGCTGGGACGACGCCCGAGAAAGCCTCGACAAGGCGCGCAAGGCCGCTCCCAAAGCCGACTATATCCATTACGCGCTCGCGGCTCTCGATTGCCTTACCGGCGAAGCCGATTCTGCTTTGAAAAATCTTAAGGTCGCCATCGAGCTACGCCCCGAAAATCGCTATCACGCGCGCAATGATGAGGACTTCGCATTTCTTCAAGAGGACCCCCGCTTCACCGAGTTGCTCTATCCCGAAAAAGACGGGACGGCCGGCTGATTCGAATCTCAGTCAGTTTCCCGGCATAATAGGCTTTAGCTCTGTGCCCGCTGTGCCCTCTGTATTGAATTCTTGTTTCTAAAATGAGCAAGCGCCGTTTGCCGTGAAGAAACGTATCTCCAATTCGAAGCGCCCCTCTCGCGGCCTTAATGTGGTAGCACTGGGCGGCGGCACCGGCCTCTCCACACTCCTGCGGGGTCTAAAGGAATACGTCACGCGGCGCCGCGATGACCCTGCCAATCTGCAGCAGCCCATCAGCGATCTCACCGCCATCGTCACCGTCACCGACGACGGCGGCAGCTCTGGCCGACTACGGCGCGAAAATCGCATTCTTCCGCCCGGCGACATTCGAAACTGCATGGTAGCGTTATCGCAGGACGAAGCTTTGCTGGGCCACCTCTTTCAGTATCGCTTCCACGCCGGCCGGGGCCTCGTGGGCCACAATTTCGGTAATCTCTTCCTTGCCGCGCTTACTCATGTCACCGGCGATTTTGCGGAAGCCGTCCGCGTCAGCAGCAAAGTCCTCGCTATTCGCGGGCGTATTTTTCCGTCGACCATCTCGAATGTCACTCTCGTCGCCACTCTCGAAGGCGGCCGCAAAGTTCACGGTGAAACGCGCATTACCGCCAGCCGAAGACCAATTAAGAAAATCACGCTCTTGCCTCGCACCGTTCGCCCGCTCCCTAAAGCGGTCGAGGCCATTCAGCAAGCCGACCTGATCCTTCTTGGCCCGGGTTCGCTTTACACGAGCATTCTTCCCAACTTGCTCATCCCTGAAATCGCCAACGCTATTGCCAAATCGAAGGCACCGCGTGTGTATGTCGCCAATCTCATGACCCAACCAGGCGAGACCTCCGGCTACGCGCTCGCCGATCATCTCCGTGCCATCCAAAGCCATACTCCCCGCCGCGTCATCGACTGGGTCGTCGCCAATCGTCAGACCGTCTCCCCCGAAGTCGCCAAGCGCTACCGTGCGCAAGGCGCCGAGCCGGTTACGATCGACATCCCTGACCTACAGAAGCTCGGCTACCGGGTCATCTTGGACAATCTCCTCGAAGAGCACGGCGTCATCCGCCACAATCCCGCGCGTCTTGCCCGCCTCCTCCTCGAAGAATTTCTCTCCGGCCACCGCCATTCGCGGACGTAACCGTCGTCCGCTTTCGCGAGTGACGCTTACATGGGGGTCTTACCCCACGCCCTCGTCGAATACAATCGGGACCAAGAGGTAAGCTGCTCGGCACTCCCGCTCTTCTAGAACGCCCAGCGCATCAGCAACCCGCCAGTCGTATACCCAGCCCCCACGGCGGCAAGCAGCACTAAATCTCCCTTGCGCAATCGACCCTGGTCCACCGCGTCGCGCAAACCCAGCGGAATTGTTCCGCCGGTCGTGTTCCCGTATTTGTCGATATTCACCATCACCTTGGAATCGTCCAAGCCCAGCCGCTGCTGCATCGCGCGAATAATTCGCAAATTCGCCTGGTGCGGCACGACCAGCGCCAGATCGTCGCTCGTAAATCCGTTGCGTTCCAGAAGGCACGCCGCCAGCTCCGCCATGCGCCGCACGGCATACTTAAATACCTGCGAGCCATCTTGATGCACTACGTGCATGTTCTTGTCGATCGTTTCGTGCGTCGAAGGATGCAGCGATCCACCGCCCGGCATGTACAAATACTGGCCGCCTGATCCGTCCACGTCGTGCGAAAAATCCAGAATGCCCTCGCCGTCCTTCGCGGGTTCCAGCAGCACCGCACCCGCACCGTCGCCAAACAGAACGCAGGTCGCGCGATCTTTGTAGTCCAAAATCGAGCTCATCACATCGCTGCCGATCACCACTACTTTCCGGTGCGCTCCAGAGCCCACAAACTGTGCTCCGACCGTCAGCGCATAGGCGAAGCCGGAGCACGCCGCGGAAAGATCGAAACCCCACGCACGCTTCGCTCCCAAGCGGTCCTGCACCAGGCACGCCGTCGCCGGAAAAAACATGTCTGGCGTCACGCTCGCCACAATGATCAAATCAATTTCCGAAGGATCGGTCTTCGTCTGCGCCAGCAGGGCCTTTGCCGCTTGGGTAGCTAGGTGCGAACTCGCCGTGCCATCTTCCGCAATGTGCCGCTCGCGAATCCCTGTGCGCGTGCGGATCCACTCGTCGTTGGTCTCCACCATCCTTTCGAGGTCCGCGTTGGTCAGCACCTTCGGCGGCACATAGCCCGCAACACCAGTAATCTTCGCAGCAATACGATGGGACATAACTCTCCTTAAGTTCCCAAAGGGTAGCACAGCCACTTATGCCTATGCTCTTACTGAACTACGTGGGATCAGCAAAACAAACCGCCGCCTGCCGGCCATCAACCTAAGCCTCGCCCCGCAAGATCTCATAGCGCCAACTAACCTTCGCTGTCTTCTTCAGCATCGCCGCCACGGAGCAATATTTCTCCTCGCTAAGCTCAATCGCGTGCTTTACGGCGCCATCGTCTAACTCGCCGCGCAATCGATATACGATCTCCAGCTTTGTCCAAACCGTAGGGGGCTCAGCGGCTCGTTCCCCAGAACAAACCACTTCCAGCGACTCCAATTTCTGCCGCTTTTTCTTCAGCACGCTCACAACGTCCGTCGCCGTGCAAGCTCCCAAGGCCATTAGCACTAGCTCCATGGGCCCGGGTGCCTTGTTCGACTCGCGGTCTGAGTCCATCGCCATCGCATGTCCCGAAGGGCTCGTGGCTACAAATTTTTGCTCCCCAATCCATTTGACCTCCGCTGTCTGCATGTGCCCTCCCGTGTGGCATCACAGAATACCAAACAAGACCGCATCCCTTTGTCACCGCACGCGTCCCGCCGGCGCCTCCCAAAGAGCTCCCACCCAGGTCGCACAACAGCCGCACAAAGATGACATCCATTTGACGCTTCGATGACAAGGCTTGCCCCCGAATGTGGTCAAAATATGGGAGGTTCATATGAATACGGCGATTAATCCGTCCGGGGGCAACGCTAGGCCGCAGCGAGTGCAACTCGCGATGAAAGCACGTCCGCGCCTGCGCCGCGCGCCAACTCAGCAGACGCTAACAAGCACTCCGCAGGCGGGAAAACCGTTGAAGCCGGATGCCGCTTTCCTGAAGGAGGCGATCCGCCTCGCTCAGCAGGGCGATGCCGCGGCTTTTGAGACTATCTACCAACTGCACAGCCGCCGCGTCTACGCTCTTTGCCTCCGCATGATTGGCGACCCCGTCGAGGCCGAAGACCTGACCCAGGAAGCTTTCCTGCGGCTCTTCCGCAAGATTCACACCTTTCGCGGCGAGTCTGCGTTTTCCTCATGGCTGCACCGCCTCACAGCAAATATCGTCCTTATGCGCTTCCGCAAGAAAAGGCCGGTCGCTCTCTCACTAGAAGAAATGACTCGCCCCGACGACGAAAAAGACCGCCGCACTTTCGAAATCGGTGCTCCCGACCTACGGTTGAGCGGGGTCTTCGACCGCGTCAACCTTCACGCCGCGCTCGAGCAATTACCGCAAGGCTACAAGTCCATGTTCGTTCTTCACGATGTACATGGTTACGAGCACAACGAAATCGCCGAGATGCTTGGCTGCTCGGTGGGCAACTCGAAGTCGCAATTGCACAAAGCTCGCAAGCGCCTCCGCGAGCTATTGCATGAGGTGCGCCACTACGCCTCTCATCGGTTGCCGGAGGTTGCTACAGCCTCCGGCGCCTAGAAACCGCCTGGAGGCGCAAGCCAACTCACCTTGGAGGCTACTTGCCCTTGCGGATTAGATGGAAAATCATGGGCATGTCCATCCCATCGTGCCGCCAGGTCCACGTTTCCGTTATGTGATTTTCGTCCTCGAAGCGGATCACCAGGTGATGCTGGTGGCCCGTATTCGGCGAGGGCAGATTGCCGGCACCCTGAAAATCAAAAGTTAGCTCCTTCACTTCATCCGTGCTGGGAACGGCACGCATTCGCGGCTGGTTGTTGGTTGGACAGAAATGAACCAGCGCGATTCCGTCGCCGTCCAGGCTGTACACCGTCACCATGTCTTCCATGCCCGAAGGCGATAGCGTTTCCATCACTCCGGTATTCGAAACGATGGATCTAAAGTTGGTTCTCACCGGCTGGTGTTTGTCGTCGATGCCTTCCCACTCACCCGCAAGGGCCTGCAATTTCTTGAAAGCAGCGGCGGAGTGCGAAGCGGCCAGCACATAACTCGCCATCATCACAGCGACGACGGCAAAGATCGACAAGCGATTTCTCATGAAAACCTCGAGGCTTGGGCTTGAAACCAACCAGATTTGTACTTTTGGACGGGGGGCTCTCCGGAAGGAAAGCAGGCAATCGCTACGAGATTCGAGTGGCCGAAGCTACCTCAATGATGGGATTGGGCATCGCCTTCATCGTGCGCACAAACGCGGCCACGACCTTCGCGTCAAACTGCGCGTTTGCGCAGCGTTCCAGCTCCGCCAGCGCTTCGACGGCCGCACGCGCCTTCTTATACGTGCGGTCGCTCGTAATCGTGTCATAAGCGTCCGCCACCGCGATGATCCGCGCGCCCAACGGAATTTTGTCGCCCGCGAGAGCATCCGGATATCCCGAGCCGTCAAAAAATTCATGATGGTGAAGCACCATGTCCCGTATGCGCGCCAGCGGCGTCAGCGGCTCCAAAATTTTCGCGCCAAACGTCACGTGCGCCTTCATCGTGTCCCACTCCTGAGGATTCAGCGGGCCGTTTTTGTTCAAGATATTCTCCGGAATCGCCACCTTCCCGATGTCGTGCAGCACTCCTCCCAGCCGGATCTCCTCAACCTCCAAATCGCTCAATCCCAGCGCCTCGGCGATCAGCGCGCCATATGCGGATACCTTCTGCGAGTGCCCCTGCGTGTAGTGATCCTTTGCGTCAATCGCGAACGCCAGCGATGTCACCGTGTCGAGCACCGCCTGCGGCAGCGCCTGCGGTCCCTGCGAAATGGCCGCTCCCCCGGTTGGGCCGTTCGACCCTTCCGTTGCCGCCAGCGACTCTGTAAATTGCTTCAGCCTCGAATAAATTTCCTCAAACGCTTCCGGGCCGGTGGCAAACAACCGCTTCAGCGTCACGCCCAGATACGCTTCCAGCACGTCTCGCTTCCATTTCTTCGCTTCGTTCGGGTCGAAATGGTCGGCGGTCGACACCGCGTTGCCGCCCTGGTGCTTTGACAAGTACATCGAAGCATCCGCCACTTGGATCAATTCCTGCGGCGAGGAGCCATGCAGCGGATAGCACGCGATACCGAAACTAGCACTGATATTCTTCTCCCGGAGCAGCGGATCCGCGGACACCCACCCGCGCAGCTTCGACGCCAGTTGCCGCGCGTGCTCCATGTTCGTTTCCGGCATCAAGATCACGAACTCGTCGCCACCGTAGCGGGCCACCACATCCGAGCGCCGGCAATTCGTCTCCAGAATGTGGCCCACGCGCTGCAGCACCAAGTCGCCTTCCAAGTGCCCGTAGAAATCGTTTACGAATTTGAACCGGTCCAGGTCCATCAGCACCAGCGCAAACGAACGCCCCGCGCGCGTCGATCTCTTCCATTCCGCCGATAGCGCTTCCATAAAGAAGCGGTGCGTCTTAACGCCCGTGAGGCCGTCCGTGATTGCCTGCTCTTGTGCTTTCTGGAACGAAAGCGCGTTGTGCAAAGCGCCGGCGATCAGGTCCGCCAGGGTGCGCAGCAGCAGCACTTCTTCCTCGGAAAAGTCCGCCGGCTGCGACGATTCCACATACAAAATCCCGTGTAGTTGCTCCGCATAAAAGATGGGCAGCGCAATCGCCGCCAACGTGTCCGGCAACAGCGGCTTGAAACCGGCATCCGCGGGAATGTTGGCGTTATACGCGGCCAACTGCCCGTTGCGCGCTACCTGTCCGATTAGCCCAGTGCCCAGCGGAATTCGCTGCCCCAAGGCGCCACGCCGCTTGCCTGCTTCCGCCTGAATCACGATTTCCCGCGATGAATATTCCAGTTGGCCGATGCCAATGTGGTCGTATGTCAGGCCTGCCTCGAGCTGCTCGGTGATCTTCGCCAACATTTCATCCGGATTCAGCGTGGCGATCGCATTCCGCGAAATTGTGTTGAGCAGCGAAAGGTGCCGCGCCTTCGTTCGCTCTTCCTGGAACAGCCGTGCATTCTCGATCGCAATGCTCGCTTCGCTGGCCAGCACGCGCAACAGCTCCAGGTGCCCTTCGTCGAACACGTGCTCCTGATCGGAGAAAACCGCCATTGCGCCGATCGCGTGGTCGTATGCCACCAACGGCACGCAGCAGAAACACCCTCCTTTGCGCAGGGGCTCCACTCCCAGCTTGTTCACTTCCGCAATGTAGTTGTCGCGAATCAGCACCGGCTGCCGCGTTCGAATCACATACTCCGTCAGGTGATTCCCTGCGCGACGGCTACGCCGCGGCACGCGCGTCCCCCCGATAACTTCCAGGTGAAAGCGCATCTCGTCCCTAACCGGATCGAGCTCTGCAATATAAAAATTCTCCACATCAAACAGCCGCCGCAATTCCTCCCAGATCTTACTGAGCAAATCTTCCTTGTTCAGCGTCGAGCTCAGGGCCCGCCCGATCTCGTTCAGCACATGCAGTTCTTCGGAACGCCGCGAAGTCTGCTGCACCAAATAGCTGTTCTCCACCGCCATGCCGATCTGGTGTCCCAGCGCCAGCAGCAAGCGATACTCCGCCGGCGCGAATCTCCGGCTATCCGGCGTTCCCAGCAACAGCACGCCGAATGCCTGCTCTTTCGCCTGCAGGCTGATCGCCACCACACTGCGCAGCCCTTGCGCTATCGCCAACTGCCGGAATTTTCTAATCGGCTCTTCCCGTTCCAATGCCGCCACGGACTCCGCGTTGCGCAAATCGCGGAAACCCAGGAGGCCTCCCAGCCGCGAAACCAATCCGACCAGATAGTCGTCCAGCCCTTCGTTTTGCGCCACACGGCAGAAGTCGTCGTTCAGTCCAACCGCCACCACTGACGTCGGCCCCTGCGGATCTCCGTGGTGCAAAAATAGCGCGCCCGCCGGCAATCGCACTACTCCCAGGACGCGGTCCAACGCCTGCGCCAGCATCCGCTGAATCTCTCCGCCAACAAAACTCGAAGTCGCCAAATTCAGGTTCGACAGCGCCAGCATGTTGCGCTCGACGCGCCGCTTCTCTTCCTCGTACGAGGCCATCACCATCAACATAGCCACGAAAGCGGAAGGCACCGCTGATATTGGGCTGTCGATCGCCAGTTCCGCCGGCGCGCTTCGCAGGAGAAAGAAAACGGTAAGCTGTAACACGCACCACGCCATGAAGGAGAGCCCCAACAGACGGTCCGCAAGCGTTTCTTGGCGTTTGCTCTCTTGCCAAAAGATCACCGCCACCGCGCCAAACAGTAATGCCGCGGGAACCACGACCGTGATGTCAAATAGATGCAGCGCGTTTGCCACGGCCCACGCACCGAGCACCACCGCGGCCGCGCCCGCCACGAATTTCCACGGTTTGCGCTGCGCGTAGAGTTGCGCGCCTAAGAAAAAGAACACCGCCGCCAATGCGTACAGCCAGCGATCCAGCGCCGTCTGCAGCGGCGTATCCGGCACCCACTGCGCCAGCGCCGAGCCCAAGTAATGCAATGCGAAAAGCGTCCATCCCGCCGTCCAGAGCAGCAGGTACACCTGCCGCTTCAGGCTGTAGATGTACGCGAAAAACCCCGCCACCAGCGACGTTGCCGCCAACAGGGCCAGCGCTATGAAATTGTTGTAGACCAACACGCTTCGATTTCTCCGCACGACGTGCGGAACCACCTGCTGTGCCTGCCCCAAATTGCAGCAGGCTAGCGGCTCTTTTGTATCCTTAATGCATGCACATGTATGCGGAGGCGCGCACACCTCGCACCACCCGCAAAAAGCGTCATGGACACACAAAATAAAGCACTTGGATTATGGAGCATGGATTTTTGTTGAAGCAAGCGTACCGCGGTACTGGTGGCCAAAAAGGTAGCAGAGCAGAGGTAACCCACCCATGGGGTAACGACTTGACTACACTAGCGCCGCGGGGGCGCTCCCACGCAGCGTTTGGCTGAGTCTGCATTGAGGCCAGGGCAAAGGCCTCAATTGGACCATCTACCGGTGTTTCGCTACACTGAGAAACGGAAACCCCAATCGACCCGGGCAAATGAGCGAAACCCCCAAAAACGCTGCCGGCCCTGTGCGCGTGCGCTTTGCGCCGTCGCCCACCGGCTATCTGCACGTCGGTGGCGCGCGCACCGCTCTGTTCAACTGGCTGTTCGCCCGCCACCAGGGCGGCGCCATGATTCTGCGGATTGAGGACACCGACGCTGAGCGCAACAAGCCCGAACTCGTCCAAGGTATTATCGACGGCCTCCGCTGGCTCGGCGTTGATTGGGATGAAGGCCCGTTCTATCAATCGCAGCGCACCGGGCTGTACCAAGCGGCCGGGAAAAAGCTTCTCGCGAGCGGCAGCGCGTTTTTGTGTTATTGCCCCGCAGAGCGCTACGCCGGCGGCGACCATGCCGTTGAGGCTCAGGATGACGAGCCGAAAGCTGCCGGGCCGCGCCGCATCGTGCGCTGCGCCTGCCGCGTGGGCAAGCCATCAACGCCGGGAACCAAACCCGCCGTTCGCTTTCGCGTCCCCACCGGCGGCACAACCAAATTCTTCGACGCCGTATTCGGCGAGCGCGAGTTCTCCAACGACGAAATCGAGGACTTCGTGCTCCTGCGTTCCGGCAAGGGGGACGAAGAATTTGGCCAGTCCATGTACCAACTCGGCGTGGTCGTCGACGACATCGACATGCGCATCACGCACGTGATTCGCGGCGCTGACCACATCTCCAACACACCCAAGCAGGTGTTGCTGTACCGCGCGCTCGGCGCCCAGCCGCCCGTGTTTGCCCATGTGCCTCTTATTCTTGGCCCGGACAAGTCGCGGCTCTCAAAGCGCCACGGCGCCACGGACGTCAACATGTATCGCGCCGAGGGCTTCCTTCCCGAAGCGTTCCGCAATTTTCTCGCCCTGCTCGGCTGGTCTCCGGGCGGAGACGAAGAGTTCCTGCGCACCAGGGAGTTACTCGAAAAGTTTTCGCTCGAAGGCGTCAGCCGCACCAATGCCGTTTTCGATCGCCCCAAACTCGAATGGTTCAACACCCAGTATCTTCAGAAGCTGCCTATTGAGGATTTGCTGCCGGAAGTGGAAGCAGAGCTAAAACGCACCAATTTGTGGAAAGACGAATGGGCCAGCGGCGCCGGCCGCGAGTGGTTCGCGAAAACGGTGGACCTCCTGCGCCCCCGCGTGCGCTTGCTTCCCGATTTTTCTACCTGGTCCCGCGCGTTTTTCTCCGACGATTTCGAGATCGATCCCGCCGCCAAAGGCAAATTCTGGAAGGATCCTAAAGTTCCGGAGCTGCTCTCCAAACTCGCGGAAAAGCTGGCCGCCATCCCGCCTTCTGATTGGAGCCATGATGCCTGCGACCACGCGCTACGCGCGCTCGCCGAAGCCGAAGGTGTGAAAGCCGGGCTGCTCATCAACGCCACGCGCGTCGCCATCGTCGGCCAAGCCGTGGCCCCGCCCCTATTTGACACGATGGTCACCCTCGGCCGCGATCGCATAGTGAACCGCCTGCGCCGCGCCCTGCCAATCCTGACCGCCATCTGAAACCACATTTAGAAAACTAGACGGCGCTCAGCCTTCGCCGCCTTCCTCGCCGGGCTCAAGTTGGCAAGCGTGCCACTGATCATCGTGCATGTGCGCGGCGCAAAACCAGCGCTCACACTTGTCGCAGAAGATTGCGGCGGACTGATTGCACGGCTCGTCCAAGCGGGAGACAGCTTCACAGGAAGGCTTTGCTTCTTCGTTTGGATTCTCGCGGGCCGGTTTCGCTTTCATGACGACACCCGTGCCGCCATTCTACTCCCAAGCGGGAATCCCGGAACAGGTCAACGGCGGGCACGGTCCTTGCGGACGGCTTCGTCGATCAGCGTGTCCAGTTCTCCGCGCGTGAGCCGCACCTGATCACCGCTCTCGTTTGCGTCGGAGGTCACAGGAAGCTCCGCGCCTCCGCCGGGGGGCGGGGTAACGAAGTAGCGCGATCGAGCAGCCATGAGCTTGGCGACTTCGCGGCCCGAGAGCAACGTCGGATCGCCAGCCATTTCCGCCGCTAAGGTGATTTTCGCAAAGTGCTCGATGGTTTCCAGCCGAAAATATGCGGTGAGCAAGTCCGGGCCGCAGGTCACGGCGCCGTGGTTGGCCAGGAGCAGCGCGTCGTAATGCGGTACGTAAGGCTCGAGCGCGGCGCTGAGCTCCGGCGTTCCCGGCGTAGCGTACCGGACCAGCGGAATGCGGCCAAGGCCAACGATAACTTCGGGAAGCAAAGCCTGGTCGAGTCCGCGGCCCGCGACGGCAAATCCCGTTGCTGTGGGTGGGTGCGCGTGGCAGATGGCGTTCACGTCCGGGCGCATGTTGTAAAACAGGAGATGCATGGCCAGCTCAGAAGAAAACTTGCGTTCGCCGGAGAGCTGGCGACCCTCAAGGTCGGTAACCACCAGATCTTCAGGCGCGAGCATGCCTTTGTTCATGCATGTCGGCGTGGTCAGAATGCGCTTCTGGTCCAGACGCACGGAGACATTTCCCTCACAGGCTACGTTGTAGCCCTGCTCGTACATCCAACGCCCTGCGACGCAAATATCCAGGCGATGTTGCAGTTCGGTTTTTGCGCTACCCGGCAAAAGTGAGTCCGTAGACACGGGGCCGACTCCTTCCTGGCTCGAAGGTTTCTTCCGAGCCGTTCGGGAACAAACTGTCTTGCGATGCGCGCGCCAGAAAGCCACGCGCATCCGCGGAACCTTAAGCGTAAATGCCGCGCAGCTTAAGCGCACTGGCCACGCGATCGATGGCCAGCATGTACGCGGCGATGCGATTGTTCACCTTGTGCGTTTCCGCGTAGCGTACCACTTCATCGAAGGCATTTTCCATAATATCGAACAAGCGCTCGTTGACTTCGCTTTCCCGCCAGAAGAAGCCTTGGCGGTCCTGCACCCATTCGAAATAGCTGACCGTAACGCCGCCGGCGTTGCCGAGAATATCCGGCACGGTGAAAATACCTTTGGCGTCGAGGATAGCGTCGGCCTGCCAAGTGGTTGGGCCGTTCGCGCCTTCGCAAAGAATTCTTGCCTGCACCTGGTTCGCGTTCTTCTCGGTGATTTGATTTTCGATGGCCGCGGGGATGGCGACTTCGCAAGGTTGGAAAAGGATGTCGCGTGCGCTCATTTTTGTGCCGCCGCCCGGAAAATCGTGCAGCGGCTTCTTCTGCGTATACACCCAATCAATCACCTTGGGAATGTCGAAACCTTTGTCGTTGTAAAGCCCGCCGCCGATGTCGGCGAGCCCGACGATTTTGTATCCCGCCTGCTGCATAAGGAGCCCGGCCAAGGAGCCGACATTGCCGAAGCCTTGAATCACTACGCGGCTCCCCTCGCGCTTCATACCCAGCTTGGCCAGCGCTTTGTCGCAGCAGATCATCACGCCGCGGCCGGTGGCTTCGCGGCGGCCCCGCGACCCGCCCAGTTCGATGGGTTTGCCGGTGACAACCGCCGTGGTTGCCTGGCCCACGTGCATCGCATACGTATCCATCACCCACGCCATCATCTGCTCGCCGGTGCCGACGTCGGGAGCGGGCACATCGCGTTCCGGACCAAGCCAGTTCACCAGCTCCGCGGTGTAGCGCCGCGTCAGACGCTCAAGTTCACCCCGCGACATTTTGCGTGGATCGCAAATCACGCCGCCCTTTGCTCCCCCGAAGGGAATGTTCACCACCGCGCATTTCCACGTCATCCAGGTGGCCAGCGCACGCACTTCGTCGAGCGTAACATCCGGCGCAAAACGAATTCCGCCCTTGCCCGGGCCGCGCACCGTGGAATGCAGAACGCGATAGCCGATGAAGACTTCGAGCTGGCCATTGTCCATACCCACCGGAATGTACAGCGTGATTTCTTTGCTGGGGTATTTCAAGTAGCGGTACAGCCCTTGCTCGAGTCCCAACTTATTGGCGGCCACTTCGAAGCGCGCCTCCGCGTTCTGATAAACATTCATCTCTTCGGGGGCAGGCGCTTGCGACATTCGAAGGTCTCCTTTGGACCGGACTTGCCCGACCGGCATGTCCTTTCGCAGTTCGTCCTGGCGGTTTGCGGCGCAGGAAGCGATCTGGAGAGCCAAGAAAAAGGTGAGTTCGGCGGGCTACCCACCCGCCTGACCTGTCACTTGGCCGGGCCGCCAGTATACGAACCTGCCTCGCTGCTCGCAAGCACGAGAGCGCAGCGTTAGCGATTTTTCTGGAGAGAGAGCAATACTCGCCGAGAGGAGATTGTGCGCGTTTAACCGGAGGTGCGCCGGAATCCACACCCGGTGAGAGACGCGCTGACTTTCGCGTCGTTCGCAGCACGCTGGTTCTTGGCCTGCGCAAAGAACCAGACGAACGCCAGCAGCGCGCCAAGAATCATTCCCGCGAACAGCAAGCTGGCCACACGCAGAAGATTGCGAACGCTCTTCTTTGACCACGCCCTGCCGGAGGCCCCAGGTTGCGAAGTTGCATCCAAAACAGTCTTTACAAGTTCCGTGGACGGCGCACCCGGAACACTCGAAAATTCCACGTTGGCGATGAAGCTGTAACCGCGCCGCGGAATCGTTTCGATATAAGCGGGGTTTTCCGGAGAGTCGCCGAGCACCTGGCGCAGCTTGTTCATCGTGGTGTTGACGTTGGCATCGAGATTGGCAAGAAGTGTATCTGGCCAAAGCTGGCGGCGTACTTCCTCGCGGCTGACAACGTCGCCCGCACGGCTCAGGAGCAGCTGGAGGCCGTGGAAGACCTTGGCCTGCACCTTGACGCGCTGGCCATCCTGATACAGCTCTTCGCGCTCGAGGTCGGCCTGGAACGCTCCGAAACATGCGTAACGCGCCGGAAATGCCGGCGGCGACAGTGGGCTCGCGCTGGGCTCCTCGTGGGCTATTGTGCTGGGTCGTGAGCTCATGCTGTGGGATCCTTTAGGTACCGGTGCCGGTCGCGATCAGGCCAGCGATGAACGATGGCTGTGCGGCCCCTTCTAGTCGAACTTAGACGCAAACAGCCTAGCGGTTGAGGCCCCTAAACTTGTCAAATTTATGTCTTTTCGGCGTTTGAGGAAGGCGAGGGCCAGCCTTGAGACGAGAGGATAAATCCGCTTATTTCAAACGGAACTGGATGGTAACGGTAAGATGCATGGAGACCGGTTTGCCATCCAGTGTGGCCGCCTGATACTTCCAATGACGCAGCGCGTCCATGGCCGCTGGTTGCAGCAATGAAGGGCCAGAAACAACTTTCATCGTGGTTACGCGGCCGGTAGCATCAATCAGCGCATCGACGCGCACGTCGCCGGCTATGCGCTGAGTCTTCGCCAGTGCGGGATAGACTGGCGCCACGGAGGAAATCATTCGTGCGGGCTTGACGTCACCGCCAACTTGGATGGGCGCTGCCGGAGCGGCCGGCTGCTTCGAGCCTTCCGCAAAATTCGCGCCGAGGGAGTTTTCTCCGCTTGAAAGCGCGCCACTGCTGACGTCTAGCGCCGGCTCCATCTCGCCATTCGCCTGCACGCCGGCAGAGCGACCGACCTTGGGCTTAGCCAAGCGAAACGCCCCGAGAGAAGGTCTCTTGTTTTCGGGCTCAACGGGCTCGTCTGATTTTACCGGCTTGATAACCTCGTTGCTGGAAACGGATTTGGGGTTGCGCTCGGTAATCGCCGCGGCCTGCACTTTGCCCTGAGCTGTAGAGGAAACCGGCGCTTCTGTCACCGCGCTCGCATAACTCGCTTTCGTCGCGGGCGAGGACGCGTCCGGCGTCGACAACGATGTCACGAGCGCACCCGAATTGACTGCCGGCGTGGCTGGAAGGGAAGCAGGAGCCGCGTGAACCTGCGATGCATTCGATCCGGCCGTCGTGTGCACAGGTGCCAGAGATGTCAACGAGTCCCGGAAATACCACGCTCCACTGGCCGCTGCGGCAACAAGGCCTGCTGCGACCGCCATCCAAATTCCTTTGCTGCTTCCGCGCGGCCTAGTCAACTCTGGAGTGCTTTCGCCCAAGAGAGAATTGCCAAATAACGGAGCGGCCGGCGCGTGTTTTGGCGTCGTGGCCGTGTTCTTTCCCGTTGCTGTTGCGTGCGTTGGTGCAGGAGTGGATTCCGGCGCTTCCGCAGCCTGCCATTCAAATTGCGTGGTGGAATCGCTAGCGCCTTCTTCTACAGGCGCGGAAATCGCTGCATTGCGCGCCAACGGCTCAAGCCAGGCCGGAATTTTCATTTCTTCGTCATCGAAGCTGGACGTTGCCTGCGTGCTTTTCGGCGCGCCGTGCGCTGTAGAGCTCAAGTCGGACTTGGCTGGGACCGCCTCCCGCTTGGCAGCAGGCTCTTCGCTCGCCATGTCGAAACCCTTTGCGGCAGCATCGCCAGGCTCCTGCTTGGAGGGCGGCGTAACCGAGACTGGCGGCTTCGCTTCGCTCTGTTTCTGCTCGGCAAAAAGAAGGGCTGACAGTTGTTCCTGCAGGCGATTCGCTTCGAGTTTCAGCCCGTCGATGGACGGCTCCGCGGGCGCCAGAAGGTCGGCTTTGCTCAGTGGGCGCGAATCCGCTTTGATTTCGGCCTTGAACTCCTGCACTGGGTCAGCAAGATTTGTCGTGACATTCTCAGCGATGGACCTCGCGTTCGCAACCGAGACTGGTTTCGGCTCTGTGCTCTTCGGCGGAATCCCCACAGCCAAAGGCGCGGAGTCAGATTTTCGCGCGGCGGGCAGAGACACGTTGGCCTGAGCCGCATGACGCTCGCCAGGGAAGCGCATGCCCCAAAATCCTAGGACCGGCTGGGTGAATTCCAGCTCCACGTAGCCGCTGACGCTGTGGTAGTTTTTGGATTTCACTACCTGGCAGACGATTTCTTTTCTTGTTTTTTCATTGGTCAGAAAGAGAAGCTGCCCTGGCGCCACAGACGACGAAAGACGAATCACCGCGCCGTTGGCAAGCACCAACACCGTGCTGGTCGTTTCCGAAAATGGCTCGCGCTTGTCACTGCCTTCCACGGCGCGGGCGCCGTTGACAGTGACCGGTACTTCGAGCGCAACAGGTTGCGCGCTGCTAATTTCTTCGCTGGCCGATAGGATTTCCGCGGAGCGCTCCGGCTTTTCCGGAGAGGCGGGAAGTGCGGAGCTGTCTTTAAGCGTCGGGAGCATGTGTCTTACTCGCTTGCGAGAGAAGTTTCGGCTGAACTCTGCCGGCGCAGAGCTGTGCGCGAACCTTTTTATTGTTCAGGCGACGCCAGCCTGCCAGCTATAGTACGTGCGTACTACATTGGAAACAGACTGGCCGTTCGTACAGGTTTTGCGTGCGGAAGAATTTATTTATCGAGCGGAGCTTTGAACTGCTCGTCGATCTCGACTTGATAGCCGGTGACCAGCTTGTTGGTTTCGTTGGCCATGCCGATCACCGCTTGCAGTTCGTGGAACATCGCGTCCGTCATGCCTTTGTTGCGAGCCGAAGCGGTGTGCGAGGCGATGCAGTAGGAACAATTATTCGTGACGCTGACCGCGATGTAGAGCAATTCCTTCGTGAGCGGATCAAGCGCGCCCGGCGCCATGATCTGCTTGATGCTTTCCCACGTGCGCTTAAGTGTCGCGGGGTCGTGCGCGATGCCCTTCCAGAAATTATTGATCCAGTCGGTTTTGCGCGTGGCCATAATATCGTCGTAGACCGCGCGAACTTCTGGGCTGGCATCCTTGTATTCGATCAGCTTGAACGTAGCCATGGCGTTCTCCCCACCGCTTGAACTTGCACTTTGCAAAAACTAACAGGAAGCATGGAGTTCGGCCAGCGATTCTGTTCATCTTCTATTAAAACGTTATAATGGCCGCGTTTTTAGCCATCCCCGGGAGACGATCAATGAAATTGACAAGGTCACGGCTGGCGCGGACGGCCGCGTGCGGAACCGCCTCCGTGGTCGCAATCGGGGCTTTCTTCGCGCGCGATGTTGCCGCGCAGACGGTGCGCGTGGATACCACTCCGGGGCATGCCATCAGGTTTGATCCGGATGCTGCGTTGGGCAGCTCGATGGATATTTTGCCGCACAACCTGGTGGACACCGTCTACAGCGACCCGGTCCTAAAGGAGTCGCTCTCCGCCGGCTGGGGACCAATTACGTACCGTCAGAACACGGAACTAACCGTCGCAGCCTGGCACTGGAATCCCAATGGCGCCTGGAGCGACGCCGCGCACCAGAGTGGGTACTTCACCGGAAGCGCCGCAACCAAGGAGTTTCTGCGCTATTCCTTCGGCTATCCGCTGCCGCATCGCGGCAACACACGCGGTGATGATTCCGCCGACAAATTTTCACGATTGACAGACGGTAGTCCTGGCAGCTACTGGAAGAGCAATCCATATTTGACGAAGAAATTTACGAAGGAAGACGACGCGTTGCATCCACAGTGGATCTTCGTCGATTTCGAAGCGCCCCAGGACATCACCGCCATTCGCATCGCTTGGGCCAACCCCTACGCCCGAAAATACGCCGTGCAGTACTGGAGCGGAGGAGAAGCACTCGACAAGCAAACCAGCGGGTTGTGGACCACCTTTCCCTCCGGCGAACTGCAAGACGGAAAAGGCGGCACGGTGCTGCTGAAGCTTTCGTCGCTTCCGGTACGAACTCGCTATTTGCGCATCTGGATGACGGAATCTTCAAACACCTGCGACACACACGGAAGCGGCGATCCGCGAAATTGTGTCGGCTACGCCGTGAACGAAATCTATGCCGGCAATTTCACTGCGGCGGGAGAATTCGTCGACCTGATCGTTCACGCAGCCGGACAGAATCAAACACCGACGTTTGTCTCCTCCATGGATCCCTGGCACACCGCCGCGGACGTCGATCAGCGGCGCGACCAGACTGGCTTCGATCTGTTTTTCACCAGCGGCATTACCAATCACCTGCCGGCAATGATCCCGGTTTCCCTTCTCTACGGAACGCCGGAGGATGCCGTGGCAGAACTCGCCTTTCTTGAAAAGCGCGGCTACCCAATTTCGTACGTGGAAATTGGGGAGGAGCCCGATGGTAAGAAAACCATGCCGGAGGATTACGGCGCTCTCTATCTACAATGGGCCGACGCGCTGCACCGCCTCGATCCCAAGCTCAAGCTGGGCGGCCCGATCTTTGAAGGAGTCAACGAAGACATCAAGGTGTGGCCGGATGCGCGAGGGCGAACTTCCTGGATGGGCCGCTTTGTCGACTATCTGAAGGAGCGCGGGCGGCTAAACGATTTGACCTTCGTGTCATTCGAGCACTATCCCTTTCCGCCGTGTGAAGTGACCTGGTCGGATTTGTATCGCGAGCCGGAGCTGGTGCGGCACATCTTGCAGGTTTGGCGCGACGACGGCGTGCCAGTAAATGTTCCGCTGATGATCACCGAGAGCAATTTATCCTGGGCGCTCACCGAGCCAATGACCGACCTCTTCGCAGCCCTATGGCTGGCGGACAATGCCGGATCGTTTCTTACAAGCGGCGGCGCGGCGTTTTATCACTCGCCGATTCAGCCGGAGCCGCTGCGTCCCGGCTGTCACGGATGGAGCAGCTACGGCAATTTCGTTGCGAACGAAAAGCTGGAGATTTCTCAGCACACGTCGCAATACTTCGCCAGCCGCATGATTAACCTGGAATGGGTGAAACACGGCGCAGGAATGCATCAGCTCTCGCCCGCGGTTGCCAATGTAACCGACGATGTCGGCCACGCGCTGATCACCGCGTATGCGGCGAAGCGTCCGGACGGCGAATGGTCGTTGATGCTGATCAATAAAGATCCGTCCAACGCGCATGAAGTGAAAGTGGAATTCGACGATGCGAGCGGCTCGCCGCCACGGCAATTCGCCGGGCCGGTCGCGATGGTGACCTTTGGCGCGGAACAATACGCTTGGCATCCCCAAGGCGCGAAGAGCCATGCAGACCCGGACGGCCCGCCCGCAACTACATCGATGAACGCGAAAAGCGGCGAAGGATTTACGTTGCCCAAAGCTTCCGTGACCGTGCTGCGAGGAAAGCTTGATCGGAATTAGGCAATTCGCTGCGAGGAATGACCTGCAGGCTTAGCAGGAGCGCAGCGCCGCGGCGAGTTCGAGATTGGCTTGCAGGCGGCGGTCGATCTGCACTGCAGCGTAGCGGGCGCAGACGGCGAGTTCGCGCTCGCTCCAGGCAGCAACCGCAGGCATGCTGCGGCCGATCTGTGAGGCGATGCCGTCCACCAGGGCGTAATAGAGGCGCACGAGTCCGAGGCCATTGCCGCCAGAACGCAGTTCCGGGGTCAGATCGTGAAGGCCCAGCAATGCCGGGAAATCCTGGCCGCTGAGTTGGCCATTCTGCACGCCGGCGGCGGCCAGTATGCGGTCGGAGACTGGCTGGGCCGCGGCTCCGGCCAGCATCGCTCGCCAGTAGTAGGCGGCGAACTGTGACAGGGCCACGATAGAGATCGCAAATAGCATAGCGGCGAACATCCCTCAGCCTCTTTCTCTTTGCACGCACAAGTCTGCGCGCGGAGCCCTGGCGGACCAATAGTCCCAGAGTACCAGCCGGATAGAACCTCGTAAGATGATGAAAATACGTAATTTACCTCCACAGTGCGCCACGAAGGCTTATGCTTGCGTGTTTCTGCCTGCTCCTCTATTCTCCAGCCCGACGATCTACATAGGAGACGCGTAATGAACATTCGCCGAAACGTCGCCATTGGGGCGGCTTTGCTGGTGCTGTTTGCTTCGGCCGTTCAGGCTCTGAACCTGAGCGCCGCTTCCGAGGAGCGTCAGAGCGATCGCGCTGCGATTACGAAGATTCTCGATGCGCAACAGAGTAATTGGAACCAGGGCAATGTGGACGCGTTTCTGGAGGGCTACTGGCATTCTCCAGATTTGACCTTTTCCGGAAGTGGCGGAATTACGCGCGGATGGGATGGCGTGCTCGCGCGCTACAAGAACAATTATCCCGATCGCGCAACGATGGGCCAACTCGATTTTTCCGGTCTGGAATTTCGATTTCTAGGCACGGATGCCGCGCTGGTGCTTGGACGTTGGCATCTCGCGCGTGCGCAGGGCGACATCGGCGGAGTCTTCTCTTTGGTTTGGCAGCGCTTTCCCGAAGGCTGGCGCATCACTCACGATCACACCAGCACCGTCGAGAAGGCCAAGTGAAGGCAGCGGGAGCAGGCAGCCTGCGCGACAGAGCGATAGCGCAGTTCATCTAACTAAAGCGTGATTCCGGTTTGTGCGTAGCAAGGTTTCTGGTGCGAATGCCATGCGCTTATTGAAGTCGAATCATGAACCCCGACAACTTGCAAGGACTTCTGGATGCTAGCAGAAGCCGTGCATCTAGCTCTCCAGGGCTTGGTGATTGTCGCCACGATGATGTTCGCGCTGTGGGTCGTTCACTTGCTCATGCGCAATGCCGCGGTTGTCGATGTCGGCTGGGCCGCGGGGCTGGCAACGCTCGCGATTTTTTACGCCGCAAAAGGGCCTGGATATCCGGCGCGCAAATGGGCAATCGCGGCGATGGCAGGCTTTTGGGGATTGCGGCTGGCGGTGTATTTGCTTTTTTCGCGCGTGCTGCGCAAGCCGGAAGAAGGGCGCTACGTGCAACTGCGCCGGGAATGGAAGACGAATCTGCCGCTGCGTTTCTTGTTTTTCTTCGAGTTTCAAGCGCTGTTGACCGTGGTGCTGTCGCTGCCGTTTTTGCTGGCCAGCCTCAACACCCGTGCGCCGCTCGGGAAATTGGAGGAGATCGGGGCGGCGATTTGGCTGATCAGCATTTGCGGAGAAGCCGTCGCGGATTATCAACTCAATCGATTCAGGAAGAATCCGGAAAACAAACGTAAAACGTACCGCTCTGGCCTGTGGAGCTATTCGCGACATCCCAACTATTTCTTTGAGTGGATGATTTGGGTTAGCTACGCCGTCTTCGCGCTGGGCTCGCCATGGGGCTGGCTGGGGCTTATCTCGCCCGCCTTGATGCTGTATTTCCTGCTGGGCACCACCGGCATCGCGGCCACAGAAGCGCAAGCGCTGAGGACACGAGGCACGGAGTATCGCGCGTATCAGAGAACCACAAGCACATTCGTGCCGTGGTTTCGCAAACATGCTTGAAGCAGTTTTAGGTCGTTATTTCTAAGTCTTTGCAAGCGACGAGACGCAGCCGGGCCTCAAAGGCGGCTGCGAATCCGCAGCACTCCGCATATCTCGGCCTTAATTCAAAATCTGATCATAGGATGTCGAGGACTTCTTCGTAGCGCTTGAACGGCGGGATTAGATACGCGCCGGCCATTTCCGTGCGCGACCATGTGAGCATCTCGCGTGCGCACTCGAAGCCCCGGTCGCGTGCGGCGGCGCCGGCTGCTTCCAATGATTTCAGCAACGGCTGCGGAATTACGATTCCGGGAACTTCGTTGTTGAGGCGCAAGGCTTGCTTGTAGCTGTTCAGCGGCCAGATTCCGATAAGCACCGGAATCGGCGGCTTGCCGCCGAGTTTTTTCAGGAAGGCGTACCAGTGTTCGGGATCGAAAAGCGGCTGGGTCATCGCAAAGTGCGCGCCGGCTTCGATTTTGGCGTTGAAGCGCGCGATTTCTCCGTCGAGATCGTCGGCAACGGGATTAACGGCAACGCCGATCGCAAAATTTGTTGCACCACCCAGCGTCTTGCCAGCCCAGTCGGTGCCCTGGTTCAAGCGATGCAGAACCTTCACAAGCCCCACCGAATCGACTTCATAGACACCGCTGGTTTCCGGGTAATCGCCGACGGAGGGCGGATCGCCGGTGATGGCGAGCACGTTGCGAACGCCGCCGACAGTCCACGCTCCGAGCAGCATGGCTTGCAGACCGATGATGTTGTAGTCGCGGGTAGTGAGATGCGGCACGGTTTCGACACCGCGCGCTTCCAGCGCGCCTGCCGTGATTAGCGCATCCATGCCGACGCGGGCCATCGCACCGCTGTTGATGTCGATGGCATCGACTTTGCGCGAGGCCATGATTTTGTCGACCTGCTCGTAGACGCGGTCCAGCGCTATGCCCTTCGGCGGGTCAATTTCCACGCAAACGACGAATTCATTTTTTTGCAGTTTTTTCCAGAATTTACTCTCGGGTTCGCGCTGCAAGACAGGGGGCTTCGCAACTGCCTCCACGTGAGCAACGGCTGCTGCCTTCACGGGCCGCAGCGACTTCACGGCGTCGGCCATGGCGCGGATGTGCGCGGGCGTGGTGCCGCAGCAGCCACCGAGAATGCGCACGCCGAGGGCGGCGGCTTCGCGCGCGAAAAGGGCGAAATACTCCGGAGAAGATTTGGGGTAGACGATGCGATCGCCTTCGCGCTTGGGGAACCCGGCGTTGGGCATGGCGCTGATGCGGAGTTCGTCGACGCCCGCGAGTTCCTGAAGAATCGGAAGCAGCGCTTGCGGCCCGAGCGTGCAATTGGCCCCGATGATCTGCACGTTTTTGTTTTTCAGCAGCGCGGCTATCGCGCCGGGGCGCATGTCGCCGAAAATAGTGCCTTCTTCGGAGTAAGTAAGTTGCGCGACGATGGGCAGGCCCGAGAAGGAGCGAATGGCGTCAATGGCGAGAAGAATCTCTTCGATGTAGGAAAACGTTTCGAGAATGTAAAGGTCTACGCCGCGCTCTTCGAGGGCCAGCGCTTGCTCGCGAAAAATGGCCAGGATTTCGTCGGGCTCCGGATGGCGAGCTTGCACGCCAATGCCGAGCGGGCCAATGGAGCCGGCGATCAGGACTTCGCGCGTGGCAGAATCGCGGGCCTCGCGAGCAATTTTCACTCCGTGGCCGTTGAGGCGCTGCACTTCATCACCCAGCCCGAGTGGCTCGAGCTTAAAGCGATTGGCGCCGAACGTGTTGGTCTCGATGATTTGCGCGCCGGCTTCGATATAAGCCTGGTGCACACGAAACACCGCCTCGGGCTCGGTGGAGTTCACTTCGTCGAAGCAGCGTTGCGTCCCTACCGCTTCGTGCAGCATCGAACCCATCGCGCCATCGGCGATGAGAATAGAGTCTTTTAGCCGCTCATTGAAGTCCTGAATTTTCAAAGCTGGGTTTTCCTATCCATCGAGGTACGCGTGAGCCCGGTTCAGCGTTTGGATTCCATCAGCGCGGCGACGGTGCTCATCAAATCGTACTTGGTGAGGATCTCGAAGCGCGTGTCGCCCATTTCCACGAAGACGGCGGGATTCTCGTGGCTGAGGATGTAGGTGATGCGCTCGACCGGCGCGGTGCGTGGCACTTGCGGCAGCGGCTTGCTCATCACTTCGCGGACGACGAGTTTGCGAAGATCTTTGCCCTGCAGCGCCATGGTCAGGATCTGGTCTTCGTAGATGGTGCCGATGGGAATGTTTTCCTCGAAGACGGGGATTTGCGAAATGTCCTGGTCCTGCATAGTTTTCAGCGCGTGGAACACAGTTTGGTACGGGCGAGCGATAACCAGCTCGCGCACTTTGCCGGCTTGATGCTTGGCGTTCACAACTTCCCCGGCGGTGATTTTCACGGCGGCTTCGACGTAACCGCGCTCGCGCATCCACTCGTCGTTATAGACCTTGCTTAGATAGCGCATTCCTGTATCCGGCAAGAACGCCACGATGAATGCTTCAGAGCCAAGTCCTTTGGCAACCTGGAGCGCAGCAGAGATGCAGCCGCCACCGGAGCCTCCTGTGAACAGGCCTTCCATTTTCACGAGACGCCGCGCGACCACGAAACACTCTTCGTCATTCACCTGGATCACGTCGTCGCAGATCTTCAGATTCATCGTGGTCGGGAAAAAATCCTCACCGATGCCTTCGACCACATAGGTCTTGGCTTTCACCGTCTCGCCGCGTTTTACAAAATCGTAGTAGAGCGAGCCGTAGGGGTCGACGCCGATGATTTTGACGTTGGGATTTTTTTCCTTCAGATATTTCCCAACGCCGCTGATGGTGCCGCCGGTGCCCATGCCGCAAACGAAGTGCGTGATTTTGCCTTCGCTGTCTTCCCAGATTTCCGGGCCGGTGGTGCGGTAGTGCGCTTCCGGATTCATGGGATTGTCGTACTGGTTGGGATAGTAGGAATTAGGAATTTCGCGCGCGAGCTTTTTTGCCACGGAGTAGTAGCTCCGCGGATCGTCCGGCTCAACGGCCGTGGGGCAAACGATAACTTCCGCGCCCAGCGCTTTGAGCAAATCCACTTTTTCCTTGGACTGCTTGTCGGTGATGGTAAAAACCATTTTGTAGCCCCGCACAGCCGCGACCAGCGCGAGACCCATTCCCGTATTGCCGGAAGTGCCTTCGATGATGGTGCCACCCGGCTTCAGCAAGCCCTTTTTCTCGGCATCATCGATCATCGTGATGCCGATGCGGTCTTTCACGGAGCCGCCAGGATTGATGTAATCGGCTTTGACGTAAATCTGCGGCTTCAGCCCCTGATTGATGCGATTGAGCCGCACCAGCGGCGTGCGGCCGACGGCGTCCAGAATGTTGTTACATTTCATGCGCTTTGGTTAGCCCAGGCGGCGCGGCAAGCGAGAGCGGCGGCTGTGCCATAATTTGTACAGTCTAGCATGCGCTTGCGCAGCGACGTAGCTGAGCGGGGCGGAGGAGATACGCATGTCTCGTCAGAATATTTCGAGTGGGGCGCCGTGGGAGCCGATTGTCGGGTATTCGCGGGCTGTGCGGGTCGGCAACGTCATCAGCGTGTCGGGCACCACGGCTACCGGGCCGGATGGAAAGATTGTCGGCGTTGGCGATGTGTATGCGCAGACGGTGCAAACCATTCGGAACATTGAGGCGGCGCTGGCGAAGGCGGGCGCGACGCTGCAGGACGTGGTGCGGACGCGGATGTATGTGACGAACATCGCGGAGTGGGAGAAGGTCGGGCGGGCGCACGGCGAATTTTTTGGGACCATACGGCCGGCGACAAGCATGGTGCAGGTGAGCAGCCTGATTTCGCCGGAGATGCTGGTGGAAATCGAAGCCGACGCCGTCGTGGGAGAGTAACTAGGCACTTCCGAAACGAACTCCTGATTTTGTGCCACTTAGCTGAGATTCTTCCCGAAAATCTTTTCCACTCGCCGTAGCAGACAGCTATCCCGTGAGTTCCACTCGTTTGACTTGCCTCGTTTTCGCAACCTAACATGTGTGGCAATGTCAGGCACCGGATCTCTCATCGGCCAAACCATTTCGCATTACCGCATCATCGAGAAAATCGGGGGTGGCGGTATGGGGGTGGTGTACAAAGCCGAAGATACGCGGTTGGCTCGCGCCGTTGCGCTGAAATTCCTACCTGAAGAATTGGCGCACGATGCGCAGGCGCTGGAGCGGTTTAAGCGCGAGGCGCAAGCAGCGTCGGGACTGAATCACCCAAATATCTGCACGGTATATGACATTGGCGAGGAACACGGCCAGGCGTTCATCGCGATGGAATGCCTAGAAGGAATGACGCTGAGAGAGCGCATCCGGCGGCGGTCGATCACGCCAGAGCAACTTGTGGAATGGGGGATCGAGATCGCGGATGCGCTGGACGCGGCGCACGCCAAAGGAATCGTGCACCGCGATATCAAGCCGGCCAACCTGTTCATCACGGAGCGGGAGCACGCGAAGATTCTGGACTTCGGGCTCGTAAAGCATGCGCCAACTGGAACGGGTGGGTCATCCACGCCGACCTTGACGGCTGATGCCATGCTGACAAGCCCGGGCATGGCGCTGGGGACGATGGCCTATATGTCGCCGGAACAGGCGCGAGGGGAAGAACTGGATGCCCGCAGCGATCTTTTCTCGTTCGGGGTGGTCCTGTATGAGATGGCCACCGGACGTCTGGCTTTCGGCGGGGGAACGCCAGCACTGGTCCTTGATGCGATCTTGAATCGAAAACCAACCGCAATGACAGAGATCACGCCGGCGTTGCCCGCGGAGCTGAAAGGCATCGTGAGCAAAGCGCTGGAAAAAGACCGGAGACTGCGATACCAGAGCGCCGCGGAGATGCGAGCCGATCTGCAGAGGTTGAAGCGTGATACGGAAAGCGGAAAAGCGGCCGTGGCAAGTAATAGCGGAAAAAGGACATGGGTCCGCGCCGTGATTGCTGCGACGGGACTGGCATTTCTTGCGACGATAGCGACACTTTTGTATTTGCGACGTGCCGGACCCGCGCGAACAGATGCCGGGAAATGGGAACAGCTGACTTCTTTCACGGACTCGGCAGTGTATCCAGCATTGTCGCCGGACGGACGTATGCTGGCGTTCCTTCGCGGGCCGGACACCTTCTTGGGCCCGGCAGATGTGTACATAAAGATGCTGCCGAGTGGCGCACCGGTGCAATTGACGCGGGACAAGACGTTGAAGCTGAGTCCAGCGTTTTCGCCCGATGGGTCGCGCATCGCCTATAGCAGCGTGGACCCTTGGGACATCTGGGAAGTGGGTGTGTTGGGCGGTGAGCCTCGGGTAATGGTGAAGAACGCGTCTTCGTTGACGTGGATAGCGGGTGGGAAAAATTTGCTGTTCTCCGAAATCAAAAGCGGATTCCACATGTGCCTGGTCACAACGGACGAAGGCCGCGGGCACAGCCGGGATGTTTATGTGCCGGCGGGAGAACGCAGCATGGCGCACCACTCGCATTTATCACCGGACGGGAAGTGGGTGCTGGTCGTCCAAATGAATTCCTTCGGAAGGTTGGTCCAGTGTCGCGTAGTGCCATTTGACGGAAGCGGGCCGGAGCGACTCGTGGGACCGAAAGACGCAACGTGTACCACCGGTGCGTGGTCTCCCGACGGCAAATGGGCGTATCTGAGCGCGAACCCAGGAGGGCACTTTCACATCTGGCGGCAGCAAATTCCGGATGGAACGCCGGAACAGGTCACCTCCGGTCCCACGGAAGAAGAAGGGATTGCCATGGCTGGTGATGGGAAGTCGTTCATCACATCGGTTGGGACGACGGACTCCACCATCTGGCTCCACAACGAAAGGGGAGATCAGCAGTTGACATCGGAAGGAGCCACCTTCCGGTCCACATTTTCCAGCGACGGTCGGCGGCTCTACTATCTGAAGCGCAACGGGACCAGCGGGAACCTGGAACTGTGGGATACCGACCTGGCTAGTGGGCAAAGCGAAAGCCTGCTGCCCGGGTACGGAGTGGAGCCGGGGCTGCTACCAAATTACGCGGTCTCGAGAGATGGGAAACGCATCGCCTTGGCGGTGCGGGACGAGAAAGGCGTTTCGCACTTGTGGATAGCGCCGGCGGGTCGCAGGAGTGCGCCACAACAATTGGAGTCACAAGAGAACGAGGACTCGCCTTTTTTCCTTCCCGATGGCGATCTGATTTACCGCGCGAATCGCGGCGGGAAAAACTATTTGTACACCAAAAAGCCGGACGGCACAGGCGAGAAGAAAATCATCGACGAGCCGATCCTGGACGTGGAGACGCTATCGCCGGACGGAAAATGGGTGATCGCGGCGCGAGGCAACATCAACGACGAAGAACATACCTATCAAATGCTGGCATATCCAACCGGGGGCGGGACGCCCATAGTGATGTGCCGGACGTTCTGCTGGGTCGATTGGGACGCGAGCGGAATGCATATGTTTTTCAAATTCATGAACGGTGGAGACATGAATAGTTATTTCCTGCCACCGGAACTTGGCCGAGGAACGCCGAAGCTGCCGCCCGGCGGCGTGCTTGACGGTCAAGAATTACGAGGGCTGAACAAGGTCAAAGTCATAGCCGCAGAGGTGGAATCGGCGATGACTCCGGATTTTTATTCCTACACGCGAACCACCATCCGGCGGAATCTGTACCGAATCCCGATTCAATAAGTGCCGGAACTGTTCGGCCGGGGGGATCCCTGACATTTTAGACCGGGCGCATATCTGACACTTTCTGGTTCCGTTCGACGAGAGGACCAGGGGAGGGCGAAGGGGACGCGTCCCCTTCGCCCTCCCCTAGTTTAGAGTTTGTGAGCAGAGGCGCCACTCGCAGCTGCTGGCTGTCGAATAGTGCGATGGG